>Ga0105048_10000220_pt1 | contig 82731 bp, 69 predicted proteins | sample MAT05_FD_78382 | JGI IMG/M metagenome (GOLD analysis project Ga0105048, IMG submission 78382) | Freshwater microbial communities from Lake Fryxell liftoff mats and glacier meltwater in Antarctica - MAT-05 | ecosystem: Environmental > Aquatic > Freshwater > Ice > Liftoff microbial mat | place...
AACCTTTTGTTCGCCAATACAACCAATTCGGGCAAATATGCGAACCTGAGGTTCGTATTATTTGTAAATATATAAATTCAAAGGTTATCAAAACTTGAAGTTATTTTCTGGATGGAGTGGGTGTTAATATGGGTATAGATTTCACTAGCCTTACTACTTTTGTGTTCAGGAAATTCTTGAATATAGCGCAAATCTGTTTCTGCCTCAAATAAATGGGAGGCATAACTATGCCTCAACCAATGTAATGTTATACCAATTGTAATTCTTAAATAGCCCAAAGCTATTTGATAATTCTACAATGGTAAATGCCTTTAAAATACTGAATGGACAAGTGTAATACCGATTGGATAAGTGTAACACCGAATGGCCAAGTGAACCAAACCAATCTTCGTTTCTCGCGATTGTTCTGAACACTTGTATTCTTCGGCATTATACCAAAATAATCAAACTTGTTTTTGGACTATAGTATATTTCATTTTGGTATAACAAAATACCAGTCCAATGAGACTACTGGCGCAATTGGGCCATCTATTTTGTATAATCGGTATTTTTAAATCGGCTTTCCGTTTTGTAACTACACTCAAGAATTACTGATTATAAATGACCTGCAACAAAGTCTGTCCAACAGCCTTCAATGTTGACTTATCGATGATGTCAATGTTGTCTTTGTGCGTGTGGTGATATGATCCAAATTTGTATCCTCCAAGTCCCATTGCCATTACGTCCGGACGTGTATCAATGATGTCGATGCAACGTATTCCTGCTTGTTTGAGCATGATGTGATCATCAATAACACCTGTTACGTCCTGATCTAGAAAATAACTTCCATAACCTAGTTTATTTGCTGTATTCCAAACAAGACCTACAACATCGGATGCTATACTTACCGAATATTCTTCTTTGTTGAACTGCGCGTCTGTAGCACCAACCATGTCGAGAAGAATTCCAAATCGCGGATTGTAATTAGGTGTGTGCATATTGCGAGCCCAGTATTGGGAACCAAGACACCATGAAGTCAAAAAGTCTGCGTGTAGTTTTTCTTTTTGATCTTCAGGAACAAATTCCGGCGAACCATAATCTTCAGCATCAAAGAAAATAATGTCAATACCAACATTCGTTGGAGTTGCTTTTAATAGTCTTGCAACTTCAAGTAAAACTCCTACTCCACTGCCGCCATCATTGGCACCATCGATTGGTTTTTTCCAGAGATTTTTATCTTGATCTTTATCTGAGAAAGGACGTGTGTCCCAATGAGCGCACAACAATATGCGTTCCTTTTTTTCAGGTTGAAATGACGCAATGATATTTCGCACGTTCAACATTGTGCCATCATACGCGGTAAGGGCGGCTTGTTGGGACAAAACATTTGCACCGGATGCTTTTAATTGATTGACAATCCAATCACCACAGGCCACATGCGATTTACTATTAGGAACGCGGGGACCAAATCCAACTTGTTTGCTGATGTATTGAAAGGCAGAATCAGCCTCAAATGACGGAGGTTGCACTTCTACTCTTTGAGGTTTTTCGCCTTTTGTTGGCTTAGTAGGAGGCGGATTGCCGGTGTTGCAACTTGTATAAACAAGTGAACCAACAATGAGAACAACCAAACCAATACCAACTATTCTTGTAATTTTCATTTTGGAGATTTCAATTTTTTTTAATTCTACTTATCCTTCATAACTCCATGTAGCATCTTCTTTTCCATCGTTAACACTCACACGGGCCGCTTTGAGACCATCTCTAATTTGGTCAGAGGTCGCATAATCTTTTTTTGTCTTTGCTTCACCACGAATTTGTAATATCAGTTTCATCAAATCTTCTGTAAGAGAATTACCCTCTGAGATTTCATCTTCGGAAATTCCCATAACAACAGCCGTAAACTCATTCATCGTTGTACCAAGTAAAACGATGTCGTCTGCCGTTAATGCAATGGAACCTTCATTTGCCGAATTGATAACTCGAACTGCTTCGAACAATTGTGCAAGCAAGACCGGAGTATTAAAATCATCATTCATTGCCTCAAAACAGGCTTTGCGCAATACGACAACGTCAAATGAAGATTGATGAGACGGTTTGATTTGTTTGACAACTTTTCGAGCAGCTTGTAAACGTTTGAGACCTTTCTCGGCAGACTGCAACGCCTCATTGCTGAAATCAAGTGTCGATGTATAATGTCCCATGAGAAAGAAAAATCTCACGGTCATTGGGCTATATCCTTTATCGAGCAATTTATGATTGCCGGTAAGCAGTTCTTCAGGGGTAAATCCATTTCCTTCGCTTTTAGCCATTTTGCGGCCATTCACTGTGAGCATATTTCCGTGCATCCAATAGCGCACCGGCTCATGTCCGGTAGCACCAAGATTCTGTGCAATCTCACATTCATGATGAGGAAACTTAAGGTCTATTCCACCCCCGTGTATATCAAATGATTTTCCAAGATATTTTGTGCTCATCACAGAACACTCGATGTGCCATCCCGGAAAACCCTTGCCCCACGGGCTATTCCATTGCATAAGATGATATGTCTCTGCGCGTTTCCACAATGCGAAATCGAGTGCATCCCGTTTTTCATCTTGGCCATCAAGATCACGTGTATTGCTGTACAAATCGTCAATTACACGTCCTGACAATTTTCCATACGGATACTTTTCGTTGAATTTTCTTACGTCAAAATAAACCGATCCATTACTCTCGTAGGCATATCCATTAGAAATAATCTCTGTAATCATTTCTATCTGTTCTATGATGTGGGCTGTTGCTGTCGGCTCAATCGACGGACGCAGAATATTAAACAGGCTCATTACATCATGAAAACCGTTGGTATACTTCTGCACAACTTCCATCGGCTCCAAATTCTCTAAGCGTGCTTTCTTTCCAATTTTATCTTCTCCCTCATCAGCATCTCCAACAAGGTGTCCCACATCGGTAATGTTGCGCACATAACGCACATTATAACCAATGAACTGAAGGTATCGGAACACAATGTCGAAGGTCATAAACGTGCGTACATTGCCCAAATGCACATCGCTGTAAACAGTGGGTCCGCAAACATATAAGCCCACATGTCCGGGCAGTATTGGTTCAAATTTTTCTTTATGTCTAGTAAGGCTATTGTATATAAAAAGTTCTTGTTCCATAAGGCAAAGAAAAGGAGATTGTTGGTTTTTTTGGGGTGTGGTATTCGGAGATTTGAGAGGTTAGTTCTTAATAATGTCAATTTGGCTTTGCCTCATTCATACCGTATCTGTATCTGTAATAGTCCAATTCCCCTCCACTCCATTGACTTATACCATCTATCCTTACAGCATTTACCGTACTAAAATTGAAATTTTTTATTGGACCCATTTAAATTCAGTAATGGTATAAGCTATTTGAATGTAGTTGCAGTATTACCAATGCAAAGAAGTGAGAAATTTCTAGACCATAGGTTAGTTTCAAAAAAGAAAGTCCAACACCCTTTCAGACATTGGACTTCGTTGTTTACTCAATTTCTAGTTTTTGAGTTTAAGACTATATAATTCAATTATTGATCACTTTCGCTAATTACGCCGGTTCCAATGTATTTGCCACCTTTATAAATCTCAATTCTGATAAGGAGTCCATTGCTATTATAACGATACCATTTTCCATCATAAAGTCTTCCGTCGATAAACTCACCTGATTGTGTTACGTTGCCGTTTTTGTCATACAAAATGTTATAGCCATTTGGCCTAAAGGCCTGAGCTTTATTGGTTTTATCTTGCACTACTTCGCTTGATTTGCCAATCTTTTTATCATAAGGATCCGCTGCCGGAGCCACATTTTTGCTCTGCTGAATTTCTTTGGTTTTGACAACATTCACTTGCTTGACAGTACCGTTTTCAAATACTTTTTCTTCGATAAGCACTCCTTCTTGGTTGTAGCGTTTCGACACTCCGGATTCATTTCCATTTACTATGTTAACCTCTAGTGAAACTTTACCATTTTCGTGAAAATATTTCTGCAGACCATTTCTTTTTCCGTTGTCTGAAAAAATAAATACCTGCTGCGGATTTCCATTCTGATAAAATCGCTTGAAGTCGCCGGTGTTTTTTGAATTTACCCAAAAACCATGTTCTTCAAGTTTTCCATTCTCATAGAACAGTTTGTACTCACCGGAAGGCTTTCCTACGGCATAACTAATCTCATTTCGCAATCGACCACCGGGCCAATATTTCTTCCACAGACCATCCTTTCGATTGTTTTTGTAATTGCCCTCTTCAACTTTTTCTTCTGGTTTATAAGTCGCATCAGAAAGCATAGAGCCTTTGATAATCCAATAACCCTGTCTCTGACCTTGAGCATCCGTACGATTGATATCGGACTCAAAAGCAAAAACATGCGTCGACATAAGGGCGGTCAACACCAGTAATATGAGCTTAAATTGATGTCTATACGTGAGGTTCATTTTCGCTGTCAGGTTCATGTCGTTTAGAACATTTTTCAGATTGAACCTTCTATACGCGAGCAGCCCTTAGGAGGTTACGTCAGAATGTTTCTTTTTTGCCGCAACTTCTCTTAACATAGTGCTTACGAGGCGATGTGAATCAAATTCAGCCTCCCATCCCCAATCGGCTCTTGCATTGCTATCGTTGATGCTATTGGGCCAAGAGTCCGCCAAAGCCTGCCGAAAGTCCGGGTTATACGTTATTTTAAACTCGGGAATATAATTGCAAATTTCTTCTGCTAATTGAGCAGGAGTAAAACTGCATCCTGCAATGTTATAACTGCTGCGAATGCGAATCTGATCTTCCGGGACTTCCATAATATTAATGGTTGCGCGAATTGCATCTTCCATCATCATCATTGGCAACATAGTGTAGGCAGAAAGGAAACATTCGTAATGCTGCCTTTCAATTGCAGCATAAAATATGTCAACTGCATAATCTGTAGTTCCTCCGCCGGGCTCTGATCGATAGCCGATGAGCCCAGGATAGCGAATACTTCGTACATCCACCCCAAATTTATGATAGTAATATTCGCACCAACGCTCTCCCGCTTGTTTCGAAATACCATAAACAGAATTCGGCTCCATTATGGTGTATTGAGGAGTGTCGCTTTTGGGAGTAGTTTTTCCAAAAACAGCAATAGAACTAGGCCAAAATATTTTTGAAATTTTTCCTTCTTTGGCAAGATCAAGAACGTGAAAAAGACCATTCATATTTAGATCCCATGCTTTACTTGGAAATTTTTCTGCAGTGGCTGACAACAAAGCTGCCATCAAATAAACTTGACTAATATTGTGTTGGGAGATTATTTCTTCAAGGCGATTTTTATCAAGCACGTCTAGTATTTCATAGGGTCCTTCAATCAGTTCAGGAGCAGACGCCTCTCGCACATCGGATGCAATTACTCTATCAACACCAAATTTTTTGCGCAGAGCCATAACTAGCTCAATACCTATTTGACCTAAGGCCCCTATAATCAAAATGTTTCCTTGCATGAATACAGTATCATTAACTGTGATTGGGCAAACCTAGAACATTTTTTTATTGGATTCACATTCCCCACAAAATTTGAGCTCAACAACAATAATGCAAATGTGAGAGTTTATCGGTATCATTGCCCCAAGGAATTACTTCGAAATCACCTGCTGAATATTTGTGTATTTATCAATTTTAAAGTCGCCAAATAATTATGAAGAGCTTACTCTGACCGAGTTTCAGAGTATCTTTAAGGAGCACTATAAGTCCATTAGGAATTTTGTATACTTTAAATGCTCTGATGCTGATATGGCCGAGGATATTGCCCAAGACACTTTTCTCAAATTGTGGGAAACACGCAGTAAAATTGATAAGAGAACTGTAAAGGCATATCTTTACACCATTGCTCAAAACATTACAATCAACCAACAAAAACGCAATACTCTAAAATATAAATTTCAGAAAAAACCAACCGTTGATCGCGATTACGATACGCCGGAAAAATTAGCTGAAATGCAAGAGTATGAACAAAAATTGAACTCAGTAATTGCAATGTTACCCGATGGAGGTAGAGAAGTATTTTTGATGAATCGTTTAGAAGACTTGACTTACAATGAAATTGCCCAGAGAATCGGGCTTTCGGTTAAAGCAGTAGAAAAGCGAATGAGTAAAGTACTAAAAATTCTTCGTGACAACTTAGGCACCGAGATTTAGGTCAATACGAATGTGCAACGTCTGATAATCAAATACAGCATAACATTATTATTTGCTCTTTTGCTGAATGTTGCAAAAGGACAGGTTGAGAATACCGTTGTGAGCGGTTCATACGAAAACGAAAATCTACACAGTATTCTCAAATCAATTTCAAAAAATTATGATGTCAAATTTGCCTTTGATGGATTTGCCTTAAAATCGATAAAATCATCAGGCAAATTTGTAGATCAACCCTTGACGGTGATCCTTAATTCTTTGCTCACTCCCGCCAATCAAAGCTATCGTGTGATCGACGACACCATAGTAATATTCGAAGTTGTTGCTAAAGAACCAGATTCAATTGAACCAAACAGTGACATAAATTCAACACAACCAATCATACTTCGAGGCGAATTGCGTGACCAACAAACAGGCGAACTATTGCCGTTTGCAACTGTGATGACCTTGGCCTCAAAAGCCATTACTACAACAGATGAGGATGGCAAATTTTATCTGAATTTTATTCCAATTCCAAAAGACAGTCTTTTAATTAATTTTATAGGATACGAACAGTTAATTATTCCCTTAAATAAAATAAAAAATAATGAGTATCGCAAAATATCACTATTGACGAGACGAAATTTTTTGCCTTCGGTTGTTATTGAAGCTGAAGGAGTAAAACTTTTGGAAACCGGACGCAATGCCGGTTTACAGACTTTCAACCCAAACGATTTGGCAACATCACAAGGAACAGGCGAAGCAGATATTTTTAGAGCTGCGCAACTTTTGCCTGGTATTTCAGCAACACAAGAATCGAGCAGCGGATTGTTTATAAGAGGTAGCGATTCCGATCAAACCATGGTCACGATGGATGGATTTACAGTATACCACCTCGATCATTTTTTTGGTGCATTCACGGCAATTAATTCCAACGCTGTAAAAACAATGCGTATACACAAAGGTGGACTCGAAGCAAAACATGGCGGTAGAATTGGCGGGCTGGTAGAAATAATAGGTAAAGAAGGCAATCTGTATAAGCCTGCTACGCAAATCGATCTTGGTCCGCTTTCAGCCGGATTCAGTGTGGAATCGCCTCTCGACAACAAACAAAAATCCTCTGTTATCATCACCGGAAGAAGAGCATTTACAGACGCTGTATTCAGTCCGACCTATAAAAAGTTATTTAATACTGCCTACAATGCTTCTGTTTCCACTTCATTAGATAATGAGGTGGAGTCTTTCGGAGAAGGCGAAGAGCCAAATTATTTTTTCAATGACATGAATGCAAAATTCAGTTTCAGACCTACTACCAAAGACATTATAAACGTGAGCGGTTATGCATCAAAAGACAAGCTATTTGTGCAATATGCTGATACGTTTCAAAATGAATTGATTAATACATTGGATGTTAAATATACTGATGAGAGTACTTGGAGTAATAAGGGATTTTCTACAAGATGGAATCACACATACAACGACAAATGGCAAAGTAATTTTCAAATCGGATTTAGTGAATACTTAACAGATTATTTCTCGCTTGATACCATATTTGAAGTTCTTACAAATCAGAAGAAAATTGCTTTCAGTTCTGATAAAAATGATCTCAATGATGTTAATGCGAAACTTGAACTAACAAGCAATATCAAAAATCATAAACGAGTTTTTGGATTTAATTTAAATAATGTCACTACTACCAATTCAACAAGAATCAATACCGAAAATACTGAAACGTCAAATCAAAAAGGAAATACCTATTCCTTTTTTATGCAAGATGAATACAGTGGATTTAAAAATTGGAATATTCAAGGAGGTTTGCGATTAAATTATTTCGATCGCACAAACAACGTTTATCCTGAACCACGCATCAATGCCAACTACAAAATAAAAGATGGAATGCACTTTAAGTTTTCAGCAGGGCGCATTCACCAGTTCATACATAGAATTCGATCTCAATCTCTCTATATAAACACGCCTGATATATGGCAGCTATCAGGCAACACCAATATTCCTGTTTTAAAATCGGACCAATTGCTCACAGGCATCAACTATTCAAAAGGAAAATTGACTTTAGACTGCGAACTTTATTATAAAAAATTAGAGGGCAACACAACATTTCTTGGCGTTTACAGCTCTTTTATTGGAGCCGAAGTTAACTCAAGCCTTACACACAATATTGCTACCGGTAGTGGTCGATCTGTTGGTATGGACTTATTACTTCAAGGAGATTTTGGAAAACATCATGGATGGATTGGCTATTCGCTCATGAAAGCCGACAGCAAATACAACATTCAAGATGCTACTCGTGTTCCCGAAACATTTGAGCAAAGACACGAAGTGAAAGTTTATTACGAACTCGAACTTGCAAGGTGGGATTTTTCGCTGTTGTGGGTTTACGGAAGTGGTAGACCTTACACTCCTTTTTTGGGTATTTACAGCATCGATCTGCCTGATGGCTCTTCTGCTTCGCTTCCTATTTATGGTGATCTAAATAGTTTAAGGCTCCCCGCATATATCAGAACAGATCTAGCTATTTCGTACAATTTCGGTTTTGGCAAATCGCGTGGCAAAATGCAATTCAGTGTTTTTAATTTATTTGACCGGACCAATATTAAGACGTGCAATATCTTGCAATAAAAAACGATGAGAATACCGGTAACTTTGAAATAGCAGAACGGAGAATAAACATGCTCGGATTTCTGCCATCAATAAACCTTCAACTAAAATTTTGATAAAACGGTTCACATATCTTATTTGTCTTTTGCTTGTTATTTCTTGCAAACAAGACTCGTTGTCCGACCTTAAAAAAGATACTCCGATAATTACCGCAATTCTTGAATCAGGCTCGATTTCGACCGAAGTAAAGTTGTTTTATTTAGGAATGGGGCATCCAAGTATTCCTATCAACATACAAAATGCCGAAATGAGTTTAACATCGCCCAACGGAATAGCTGTTCCACTGGCATATTCTAATGGAGTTTATAGAAGTGCCGCCAATAGTATTGACCTTCAGCCCGGAACTACGTACAATTTAATAACAAACATATCCGACGAAAAGGTCTCTGCAATTTGCTCATTGCCGCCGCCAATTGCTTTGGTAGATGCTAGCAATACAAGTTTTATAATCAACACGAATTCTTTAGGTACTCCTGCCTTTCTGCTATCATGGAATGTTCTTGACCCAGATAAATACTCTTATTTGTTGGTGCTCGAAAATTTGGAAGAAAATCTAGTTGAAATACCATTTAATGTGCCTTCGGGTAATTTTACCGACCAGTTTAGCGGACCTTGGGAGTTTAACGGAGCAACGATCTATGACACTGATTTTAAATACTATGGGCATCACAGACTAAAGGTTATGGCAATGGAAAAGTCTGTTGAGTCGATTTATTTTTACGGACCTTCCGATTTAAGAGGATTACTGCAAAACGGCCCAGACAATGTGGAAGGTGGACGAGGATATGTTTTTGGTCTATCGTCGTTCACTTTAGACTTGTGGGTGCAGTGAGTTTTTGATTTTATTGATGGTAGGGTTTTCAAAAAGAGAGGTGTATAGCACCACTGAGTAATGATAGAATAGATTTTAAGTAGGCAATGGACGAGTATAATAAGATATTACAAAATTGGGAAGTACCTCATTCTAAGTCAGTTGATGAGGCGTGGTCAGAACTATACCCAAAACTTGATAGTTCCGTTCCGGCAAAAGGAACTACAGTGTCAATTAACAGGAAACCTCTTTGGGCTTGGACAGCAGCCGCAGCGGCGGTTATTGCCTTGGTAGTAACATTTTGGCCAACAAACAACCCGATTTCATATGAGGCCATTGCCGGAGATATCAAAATTATTGAGCTTCCGGATCAATCATCTATGATTTTAAATGCCGGATCCATTGCTTCAATAAGCGATGATTGGTCGAAAGAACGCAAAGTTGACCTCAAAGGAGAGGCCTTCTTTGATGTTGTAAAGGGAACTCCTTTTAAAGTGTTAACTGCTGGAGGAATTATAGAAGTCCTCGGAACAAGTTTCGATGTCTTGTCGCGTGAAGACATATTTCAAGTTAAGTGCACCACTGGCAAAGTGCGCGTTATTTGCGGCAAAAACGAAGTGGAAATCACTCCCGGAAACATGGCCGAACTCGAAAAGGGAGTGCTTGTTGTTTCGGCTTTCGATCCCGATTCTAAAGATTGGAGAGCCGGTGAATTTGTTTACGAAGAACAGCCACTAGCACTTATTATGGATGAAATTGAAAGACAATTTAAAGTAAAAATCAATGCTCCCGATCTGAAAGATAAATTTTATACCGGTCGATTTTCTAATAAAAATCTAGAAAAAGCCCTCCAACTGGTTTGTATTCCTATGAACTTAACATTTGAAATTGAGAACAGTTATACCGTGAATCTCCAATTCAAGGATATAAATGCAGATTAAGCAAGTGTTAAAAATTTTTCCTCAGACAACTTTCGCAGAAAAGTTTAGTTATCTAAAGAGCAAGAATATTTTGAGGTAAGATCAAGAAGTCTTACACAATAAAAAATAAGTAACACACAGTTGAAGTGCCTTTCTGGGCGCATCAAACAGTATAGTTAGTTTTAGTTAAGGTTTAGAATTGTGGCCGAAAGCGTTCGGTCACAATTTTTTTTATTACCAAAATGGAATACGCTTTAGTCAAAAACAAGTTTGGACTCATTTGATGAAACATTGAAATAATATTTAAATCCAAACTGTAATATCAATGAAAACTTAGGACCAATTTATAAATGCTTTTGGTATAAACTACCTTTGCCCCTTTTTCGCACTATATGAATCCAAAGGACATCCGCATATCAGACTTCGACTACGAACTTAAAAAAGATCAAATTGCACTTTTCCCTAAACCGGAAAGAGATCAATCCAAATTGCTTGTTTATAAGAGTGGATTAATCAGTCATGGAATATTTACAGATATTAAGGACATTCTTACTGATCAATTTATTCTTGTCAAAAATCAAACACGTGTAATTCCGGCTCGAATTTGGTTCAAAAAACCAAACGGGAGTATCATAGAGATTTTTTGTCTTTCTCCTGTAAGTGGCAGTCAACAAGATGCGATGCACAAACAGGAAAACACCGAATGGAACTGTTTGGTAGGTAATAATAAGAAATGGAAAGAAGGCGAAATATTGGAATTGATAAGTTCGTCACAAGGTGATTTTATCCTTCTTGCAGAGCGCATCGAAAAAAACAACGACACATTTATTGTTCGCTTTTCTTGGCGTCCTCAGCAACTCACATTTTCTCAGGTTTTAGAAATAGCCGGTCAAGTGCCACTACCGCCCTATTTCCAGCGCGAAGTTGTCCCTGAAGATAAATTGAGATATCAAACTGTTTTTGCGAAAACCGATGGATCCGTGGCAGCTCCGACCGCAGGATTGCATTTTACAGATTCTTTGCTCAACGAGTTAACTGCAAAAGGTATTGGACAATTGAATGTAACACTTCATGTTGGTGCGGGAACATTTAGACCTGTCTCGTCAGAAACAATTTCGGGCCACGACATGCACAGCGAAGAATTTAGTGTTCAAAGAGATGTGATAGAATACCTTCTATTGAATCGCACCAAAAAAGTGATTCCGGTTGGCACAACTTCGATGCGAACCCTCGAAAGTATCTATTGGCTCGGTGTTTTATTGAACGAATACTCTGGGGAAAAAACAACGAAATTGCACGTTCCCCAATGGATTCCTTATGAGAACAAGCTCGAAAATACGACCGAAAAAAGTCTTCAAAACATATTGCGTTATCTTGATCACAATCATCTTAAATCATTAGATGCCACATCAGCAATCATCATAGCACCCGGATACAAATTCAGAATCTGCAATGGTTTAATTACAAACTTCCACATGCCAAAAAGCACTTTGTTGTTGCTTGTTTCGGCGATGATTGGCGATGATTGGAAACGTGTTTATGACTACGCGGCGACCAATGATTTTAAGTTTCTGAGTTATGGTGATAGTTCGATATTGCTGCCGGAAATGACCTAAAAATAATACCAATTATACAAAATATTTGGACCAATAAATAGCCGCTATTGTTTCAATTAGTTTTTAGTTTCTTCTATCTAATCCCCAGCCCATCTTATTACGAATGGTGTTGAAGAAATTCTGTCCCTCCAATTGCACCAGATGGAGCTGAAAAGATGCTCTTGTAAGAACCACTTCTGAATCTTTCTTTAAACTAAATGTCCTTCTGTCCAATGCAAGAAGTATTTCCGAATCGCGTCCTTCTGCCTTAAGCATTACTTTGCTTGTATTTGGTATTACAAATGGTCTTAATGTAAGGTTATGTGGAGCGATAGGAGTGAGCACAAGGTTGTTGCTTCCAGGCATTACAATAGGTCCGCCACAACTAAGAGAATACGCTGTTGACCCCGTGGGAGTAGCCACAATAAGCCCATCAGACCAATATGTGCACATAAACAGATCATTTACATAAGCATGTACTGTAATCATATTGCTGCGATCCTTGTTAAGAATAGTTACCTCATTAAGCGCATACGGAAAATCATCAAACGTTTGGTCTTCTGATTGTACCTCTATTAATGATCGGCTGTCGAGTGAATAATCGCTATTCACAAGAGCTTCAATCGCAGCCTCTATGTCATCAAACGATGCATTGGAAAGAAATCCAAGTCTACCGGTATTGATTCCGAGCACCGGAATTTTTTTTGCTCGAACAATCGATGCAGTAGCGAGCAGCGTACCATCACCACCAATACTCAATAGAAAATTGACCTCACCAAGATCTTCATGACCCTCAAAATATTGAATGCTCTTAGGAAGACTAATCTTATCAATAAGAAACTGAGAAAACTTTCGATCAAGTGTAATGGAAATGCCTCTTCTAACAAGAGCATCAAACAATTTGCTTACTTCATGAACGTATTGCGGATCAAAGCGTCTGCCGTAAATGGCTATCTTCATAAATGAATATCTTACTGCAAAGTAAAGCAAGAAGATCCAGTGCAAGTGTTAATACTGTTTGGATTTATATAATCTAACCATGCTGAGTATAAAATAAGCCAGATTATTTTATATGCCTACAACGATCAATGCCGATAGAACAAGATTAATATTCCAATGAGGTTTCAGGTGAAATTGGACAATCTATTTTGTGTAATCGCTACTCGTAATGAGTCCTTTGAACGAACTAACAAATCCTTTCGTTGTAATTCATAAAATGAATTGGTCCATTTTATAAGTAACACTGGCATCATATGGGGGTAATTTAAAAACACGAAGGACACGTTCTTGCAAAATACGAAAAACCAAATTTGGTATAACACCGATCGAGATTAGATATTGAGGTAACGCATCAACTCCTCGTATCTACGTTGAATATCATCATTGTACTCTTGCTCCTGATAACTGGCTTTAATTTCGTAACTAAAGCGACTGAAGCTTTGCAGAATCGGATTTAGATCTGGAAGATTTACTTTTAGATTAACCTCAATTTTTCCACCTTCACCTGGGCTTACAGAAGTGCTTAAAATTTTGCCGTTATTCTCTTCTATGATACGGGCAATTTGTTGCAAGCTGTAATCCTTTTCCCACATTTCAAGAACAATGATGCCTCCTCTACTAGCGGCACCTTGCATCTCTGATAATTTCTCTACTAAATCTTCAAGAGTAATTGCACCCAAATAGTTGTTATCGTCATCAACTACCGGAATAAGGCTAATGTGTTGCTCACCGGCAGCTTTGAGAATATCTAAAATATGATTTTGTGGTTTAACAGAAATATTTATCAGTGGCAACTGATTATTTATGCCATCGGGAATAATGCTTTCAGCACCTAACAATGTAGGTTCCGAAACGAGCCCAAGGTATTTACCGTTGTCTATAACTGGCAAATGGCCAACGTGATACTCATCCATTTTGTTGAGAGCTTCCACGGGATCATCTTGAGCACTCAGTGCTTCAATGTCTGTTCTGTATAACTGTCGGGCGGTAATCACGGGCGGGTATTTTAATTTATAATTCAACGTTTCGAAGTGCCACTCAATCTCTTTACAAGCTTTAGGCTTTTTAACCCTCCTTGTACATTTTGATTGACCTTTTCAAAGCGTCATATCATTAAACCTAAATATCAGGCCAAATGTTGCAGTACTGTCAGTCTCTTTGATGATTAATTCTTTTTAAATTATCCACATCACTACGATAATGCCGCTTGGACAAGAGTAAAAGATCCATCTCAGTTTCGCTCAATTGCTCTCAACACGTGTATTCTTGGGCAAGATACCCGATGAACAAACTCGTTTTTAAATCAAAACTTAGTCGATTTTGTTATAACTGATCGAGATCAAGAAAATTGGCCAACGAAAGACTACTTCCGAAATAGTGTAAACATAGGCCGAATCTATTGGGTTATCACAGATATTTGCATCCATTATGGCAACAAAACTCAGCGTCAACATCAATAAAATAGCCACCTTGCGCAATGCAAGAGGCGGCAATGTTCCCAATGTTCTTCACATGGCATTGGAAATAGAAAAATTTGGTGCCGATGGAATTACGGTACATCCAAGGCCCGACGGCAGACACATTAGATACTCTGATGTTGCTGATTTAAAACAATATTTGACCACTGAGTTTAATATTGAAGGATATCCAACTAGAGATTTTATTGATTTGGTGATCAAAGTCAAACCGACACAGGTGACCCTTGTGCCCGATCCACCTGACGCAATGACTTCAAATGCCGGATGGGACACTATAAAAAATGAATCGTTTCTAAAAGAAATAGTTAGCGAATTCAAAACCAATAATATACGCTCCAGCATATTTCTAGATCCAAATCCCGAAATGGTAGAATCCGCTGTAAAAACAGGTGCGGATAGAATAGAATTGTACACCGAAGCTTATGCACTGGGTCATTTGGCTGACAAATCGGCTGCAATTACTCCATTTTTATCAACAGCCAAAAAGGCGATTCAATTGGGCTTGGGAATTAATGCCGGGCACGATCTTTCACTTCAGAATCTACGCTATTTCGCGCTGCAAATTCCAGCATTACTAGAGGTATCCATCGGACACGCTCTCATTTGTGATGCCCTCATTTATGGAATGGAAAATACAGTTGCATTATATAAACGAGAACTTCGCGAATCATGAAGTTGAACTACAAAATATTTGGCGAAGGCAAACCGCTCATCATTCTTCATGGGCTTTTTGGAAGCCTAGATAATTGGCAAACCCATGCTAAAAAACTTGCCGAATTCAACAAGGTTTATTTGGTAGATCAGCGCAACCACGGTTCATCGCCGCATAGCAATGAACACACCTATGAATTGATGTGTGAGGACTTGCTAAATCTATTTGCTGAAGAAAACATACGCGAGGCAATACTTCTTGGTCATAGTATGGGCGGCAAAACGGCAATGCTATTTGCACAAAACTACGGGCACTTGCTAGACCAACTAATTGTTGTTGATATGGGCATGAAGGCCTACCCACCGCATCATGATGTTATATTTCAAGGACTTTTTAATGTTCGTGTTGAGGATTGTGAGTCGCGAAAAGAAGCTGATTTGCGTTTGGGAGAATACGTAACCGATGAAAGCACCAAGCAATTTTTATTAAAGAGTCTTTATTGGAAAGAACCAAAAAAGCTTGCTTGGCGGTTCAATTTGGTGGCTCTACACGTGCATATTGAAGATATCTTGAGCGCTCTGCCAAACGATGAGATTGAAGTTCAAAGTCTTTTTATTAGGGGTGGAAAAAGTAATTATGTCACTGAGCAAGATATAACAGCACTTCACAAACTAATTTCCAATCTCAAAGTAACCACTATGGAAGACGCAGGTCATTGGGTACATGCAGAAAACCCTGAAGAATTTCTTAAAATTGTATCAAATTTTATACGTCCATAAAACAACTAATACCTTATCCACTTTCAATATAACCTAATACCATGAACACATTCATATTGTCCAATACCGTCTAGATTTCAAATAATGGTCCAATTCCCTTTCTCTGCATTGTTCTAAACATAACTCGCAACGGCATTTACCACTGTAATTCATATAATTAGATGGATTTTTTTATAGGTAACTTTTGGTAAAAAATAGCCAACAGTTAGTTGCTAATTTTATAAAGATTTATGCCGCAATAACACTGAATGGACAAGCGTAATTCAGAATGGACAAATGTAACAGACCAATCTTCGTTTCTCTCAATTGTTGTGAACACTTGTATTCCTCGGCATTATATCAAAATACTCAAACTTGTTTTTAGTACCAAGGTAAATTTCATTTTGGCCCAAAAAAATATTAGTTCAAAGAGACAACTAGCAAATTTGGAAGTCTATTTTAAATAATCGGTAGCATTCAAGAATCCTTTGGACTCTTTAGTAAATGCTTTTGGTATAACTTCGCGCGCAGTAAACATTAATTACACTCACAATGGAAAACGGCAAAAGCATTATTGTCCCAACAGATTTTACCAAGGTAAGCAACACAGCTTTGGAGCATGCCATATTGGTTGCAAAAACGATTGATGCAAAAATCAATGTCGTCCATATCATAGACAATAAAAAAAGCATTGCAGAGGCACGCGTAAAGTTGCAGGCCCTAAAAGAAATGGTTCATTTGGAAAACGGAGTAGAAATTGAAACTACCGTCCGTATAGGATCCATTTTTGAGGACATTGATAAAGTTGCAGTTGAAACAGATGCCAGTCTAATAATTATGGGAACGCATGGTTTACGTGGCATGCAATTTCTCACAGGCAGTCGTGCACTTAAAATTGTGACTGAAAGTACAATTCCATTTTTGGTGGTGCAAGAAAGAGCGATAAGACCCCATGGCTACCACAAGTTGGTTGTGCCTTTGGATCTGCATAAAGAGACCAAACAAAAACTTAGTTTGGTTGCCGACATGGCGAGTTTTTTTCAATCAAAAGTTTATTTGATATCGCCGGGAGAAACAGATGAGTTCTTAAAAAATCAATTAGAGAGAAATATTCGTTTTTCTAGCGAATTTTTGGAAAAACAAAACATTCCTTATGAAGTGGAAATTACTGACACCAAAACGGATGGCTTCGTAAAATCTCTCGTTAAATATTCTGCCGCTATCGATGCAGACCTTATTTGTATCATGAATTTTTACGACACCGGAATTATGAGTGTGTTTAGTTCGAGCTATGAACAACAAGTAATTACGAACGATGCACAGATACCTGTTTTGTGCCTTAATCCTATTGATACATTCGTAGTTGATCACGGTGTTTTTGCTAGTTAATGGCGATTGAATTTATGTCATTGCACAGCATCGTTTTATACCACTGTAACTTATAATACTGGATACACATTTAATCACTCGCGTTACATTACGCCAAATTTTATTCTTCTGTAAGCCTCACTGCCATTGTAAAGCAGCAAGTTCTTACTTGCAAAAGACTTGAATTTTTGAGATTCTTTAAATTTGTACATTACTGAAAATAGACAACATGAATTCAAATCGTAACGTTAGCTATATGTTAAATTTCGGAAGTTTAATTTGCTTCAAATCTCATTTTATCTTGCCTCTGTAAGAGGGATTTTATATATTCACTCATGAATAATCAACAAAAAGCGGTTTTTAAGGGTGAGTGGTTTTTCACGCTCTGCCGCTATGTACAAACCGACAAAAGCCGACAAAACTAATTAAATCCAACTGTTGACAAATAGAAAAAAAATAGTTAAACGACTGCTTTGGACACTGACGATAATCTTTGTTCTAATGAATGTTGTTGCAAGTTTTCATTCATACAAATTCACTCACTTTGATGACAGCAACACTGCAAAAACAAAAGACCCTAAAAAGCTAACGACCGGACAGAAAATTTCCACTTTAATTTTTGGAGTAAATAACCCAAGACCAACAAACGACATAATGCCTTCGACCGAATTTGAAACTGTAATCTTAAACAGCAACAAAAAAATAGAATGTTGGGAAATAAAAGCAACAAATCCAAAAGGGAGTGTTATTCTTTTCCATGGTTTCGGTGGACAAAAATCATCGATGCTAGACAAAGCACAAGTGTTTAGAGAAAAAGGTTTCAATACGTATTTGGTTGACTTTATGGGTTCGGGCGGTTCAGAAGGCAACCAAACTACGATTGGATTTTTAGAAGCTGAACAGGTAAAAACTTCATTTGACTACTTAACTGAAAAAGGAGAGAAAAACATTTTTCTTTTCGGAACCTCAATGGGTTCTGTTGCAATAATGAAAGCAATTAGCGACTTTGATATTACACCAAAAGGAATAATAATCGAATGTCCATTCGGCTCATTGTATCAAACTGTTTGTGCAAGGTTTAAGACAATGAATGCACCGACATTTCCAATGGCCGGACTGTTAGTTTTTTGGGGCGGAGTTCAAAATGGATTTTGGGCTTTTGGACACAACCCAACCAAATATGCCAAGAAAATTACTTGCCCGACACTTTTAATGTATGGACAACAAGATGAAAAAGTTAGTAAGGCAGAAATTGACGAAATATTTGCAAATTTGGATGGACAAAAAGAATTGAAAATTTATAAAAACGCAGGACACGAAAACTACCTAAATAAATATAAGGACAATTGGACAAAAGACATAACCCAATTCATCATGTCAGAATGAGAAAGACAGATGTCGGTAGACATAAAATCGAAATTGTTGAAAATGGTTTTACGACTGTTGACAATATCTTCACCGATCAAGAAATCGAATTAATTTTGTTGACCATTGACCAGGCCGATAAGACAAAAGAAACTTTTAGAAAATCAGTTGATCTTTTCGCCATTAGACAGTTTTTCAAAGAAATACCTGAGACAACCAATTTAGTATTTAACGACAATTTAAAAAACTCTATTACACAAATATTCGGAGACGATTAATGTGTTGTAAAGAGCATATACTTTGACAAACCAGCACCTCAAATTGGTATGTTTCTTACCACCAAGACCTAACAATTTCGGTTGACAAAAAAGTTGAACTTGAAAACTTTGGACCTTGGACAACCAAACAAAATCAATTTGCAGTTCAACCCACCGCTGACATAATGGAAAATATTTATACTGTAAGAATATATCTGACGACACCTGTGAAAATAACGGAGCATTAAGAATAATTTCTAAGTCGCATTTAAAGAAGGTTGTCAGACCTGAAACCATCGACTGGTCAAGAGAAAAAGAAACAACTTGTAACGTGAAGATAGGCGGAATAATGATAATGAAACCTTTACTTATGCATAATTCTAGTCAGACAACAAACAACAGAAAAAGACGAGTAAAAGGTATTGAATTTTCTGACCAAGAATTACCGAAAGAAATAAAATGGGCGGAACGACTCAACTATATTAGCAAGCCGACTGAATAATAGCGAATGACCATGAATTTGTTACATTCCAAAATCTTATATTCCCTTGCCGATGTCATCCAGAATTTCCTCTAAGTATTTCTCGAGTAATCCGCAAAGTTTGGTTTTATGAGTGCCAAGTTTTTTCACGCGTATCGCGCCAGTAGGGCCCTGACGTAACTAGAAATCCTCTGACAACGGTTCAACCTCAAACAGAAAGTGCTAAAACCAACCAACAGAACACCTTAACTGAACCAAATTGACAACCAATCCATTTCATAAAGACTCTACGAAAACGACCGTCATTGATAAAAAAATGACTTTCGATTCGAGATTCAAACCTGGCAATCTTTAAAAACCACTGCTAAAGGCCGATTCACATTAAATATAGCCCAAATCATAAACACAGACCTCATTTACAAAACCATGAACAATAAATATTTAATCGAAAAATTCTATTCATCCATGGCGTCTAGTGATATTGAAGGAATGTTGAGTTGTTATGATAACGACATTCTATTTGAAGATCCCGCATTTGGGAAATTACAAGGTGATCGAGCTAAGAATATGTGGAGAATGCTTTTGTCAAACAACAAAGCAAAAATAAAGGTCAATTTTTCTGATGTTGAAGCAACTGAAAAAAGTGGTTCTGCAAATTGGATCGCAGAATATAATTTCAATCAAACAGGAAGAGATGTGCACAATGTTATTTCAGCAACATTTGAATTTCGAAACAACAAAATAATTAAACACACCAATCATTTTAACTTGCACATGTGGTCAAAACAGGCGCTAGGTTTTTCCGGATACTTAATTGGATGGACACCATTCTTTAAGAAAAAATTACAGAAAATCACGAATGAAAAATTGAGTCGTTTTATTCAGAAATTATAATACCAATAGCGCATTCAGTATTGTACAATATCTGTATTGATGCAACACGACAAACTTCGTAGTTCCTCGCCACTGACCCGGCGATGAGGGCAAATTCGCACGACTTCGATTTTATTTAAAGCACCAAAACAATCAGCGATGTCATTCCACGAAGCCATAAAATTGACATTATTTTTAATATTCATTGGGCGCGTTGGTAGAACATTAACAATAGAGAGAATGCGTAGTGTGTCAAGTGTATTCGCAAGATGATAATCTCAACTTTAAATTTCAAACTACAAACTTCAAACTTTATAATGCTTGGCCCCCCTCCGAAGGAAAGGGGAAATTTGCGAGAATCCCAGAGGTGAGGTGTGATAAGTCTATTCGCGAGATGATGATCTCAACTTCAAACCTCAAACTTCAAACTTCAACCTTTCCAAAAACGAACAAAGGCGTCTTTCGACACCTTTGTTTTGCACTCGCTTCGCGGTCGAATTACTTCCTTCACCCGTCCGGAGATTGTTTTTCTGAGTTGACGAGAAATATTTTGATTTCTCTGATGTAAATATCGCGCTGAAAAACAACCAAAAAAAAATATACGTCACCAATAGTCAGCAAAAATATCCTGTCTAGAAATTATCTAGATCTACCGGACGCATTACACCAAACCATTTTAATATCTTCTCTCCCACATTTGGAACGCTAACTCTTATGATGTAAACACCGCTCGCGATCGGAATATTTCTGTTATTTTTCAAATCCCAATCCAACGATGAAAGCGGATCTGATTTTTTAAACTCTCGTATCAATACTCCATTCAAATCATAAATCATCACTCCACAAACTTCAGGCAGATTGGTAATCTTAATTCTATTATCGAGTTTATTGCTTTCATAACTTGAAAAAGCATAGTACGGATTTGGCACAACATTGATCTGATGTAATGCATCTTCTAATGATTCTGTCGAATTTATTTCAGTCCTTAAACTGCGCGTGCTAAATGCATATTTCGGATTCCACCAGTTAGATGCATTATTCACATTTGTAAGATTATCTTCACTGTAAGAAAATTTAGCATACGGCTTTTCAACTCGCAACTGTAACCTCACCTTGCTAAGTACCAAACCTTCTTGCGGGGTTTTCCATTGATATTCAGGATTGAGTATCGCAGAACCAACCCAAGTACATCCTGAAAATATTCTTCTTAGTCGAACTGCCGAAATGATACCCGCATCGTCTCTTCTGCTGTAGTAAAAATTACCTGTATCATAATCTGGAATGTAATCTGCATTCTCCATCTCGCGTTGCATATTTTTAAATACATACACCCAATGCTGACCACCAAACAATGCTTCACCTGTTTGGGTTGTCACATACCTTGATGAGGGATTCCACAACATATCACGACCATTATCTCCGGCTTGCCATGAGTCTTCGCCAAATGCAAGATTGAGTCGTTCGCCTGTTGATACATCAATTGCATATCCCGGAAACCACGACATGCCCAATGGTTGCGTTCCATTTATTGTGGCTTCGGATTCATTGCATCCTAGAGTACCTGTTGGTATACCATTCTTATCAACGGAAGCTTGTTTCCGCATTTGCATCTTTTCTGCATTACCAACTGAGAGTGAAGTCTGCCATTGCATTTCGAGCACAGGACATCGAGTCCATAAATTTTTATCTGGTGTTAAGACCATTTCAACATTGTTGACACCCACAATATTCGAAAGAAATTTATCCGTCAATGGAGAGTTGTCTCCACTTAGGGATTTAGTGGTTGGTGCAACCCCATTTAACCAACCTGAAGGCTGAGTAGAACTCGCAACAGTGCCCGCCACTAAACAATACGGAGCCCAAGTTCCACCAATTAGATTTTCATAATTTTCATTTGCATCAGTTGGATATTTTTCAGCAGTTTCCGGAATAGAATTACCATCAAAATAATCATTATACTCAGCTTGCAGCGGATCGCTCTCAGCAGATACCGAAGTGCTTCCGGCCCTAATCCAATTGAACTCCGAGTAGTCGTCATTGTCAGGAACTCCAAGCAACCATGGTTGATTTTCGTTTTCGAAAATGACAGTACCCCCAAGTGACTCTGTGTAATGTTCAAACTCATCCAAAGGAATATCAAGTTGTCTCCACTCTATTAAAAGTCCCCACTCTAAAATAAGCTCTTCAAAAGTTGTTTGTATGGCATGCTTTGAATTATATATGACTCCATCTGCGAGGTTATTTAAAATCCATTTTGCTGAATCGCTGTAAAGCTGTTGATCCATGGGCGCAAGTGACAACTCGAAATCCGCTGAAGGCACCCGCAGTGGATCGACGATTTTTACTTCGACCGGGCTTCCATCTGGTGCATAATCGATCTTATTTATTTGATTTCCTTCAAGAATGTCTGTCTCCGAAGATATGCTCATCCTTAAATAACGATCTCCATTGCCTTTGCCCTCAAGTTGTATTAGCGGCAAGCCCTGACCGTATTGTGCACTTTGAATAGTGCCACCATTTTCAGGAACAACATTATGTGGAATTGCAGCTACAACTTTTATCTCACCAAGGGAGGCCTTGCGAGAAGAGAGAAAAGGGTCGTCTTGCCCGGTTCCCTCATTGACACTGTAAGGTAAATAATTATTATGCCCATAAGCTATGGCCATAAAATAATATGTCTTGTGATTGATAAGTCGGTTGTTACCCAATGCAAACGCATCTTCAGTAATTCTGAATGAATGTCTAATACCCGTATTACTTCCCTGCACCTTTAACTGAGGAACAACTTGAGCAACAGTGGGATCTATTACAAAATTCACGATATCTGTAACATCATCCTCTACATCACATTGACCAATTAAACGTGCTTTTGTTGGGTCTTCGAGATCTGCACTACTCACATCATCAAATGCCAATTGAAACACCAAATAGCCTTGAAATTTGTAACTTCTTTCATTATCAGAGAGAGGTGTTCCGTCATTAAGAAACTCCGGTATTGTAACATCTTTGAGAACATACTGCTCGTTATAATTTGATCCAAGCGGATTCTCATTCGACAAAAATAAAATCAATTCGTTTTGGAGTTCTTGCATTGTGACATCGGGCGCATCAGGGCCTGAAATAAGTTCAAAGCAGTTATCAAACAAAGCCTGTGCTTTGTCGTCTGCTGCGCGAACAAGTTCAACAGAATCAAAAGGATCACCAGTATTTGCACGCGCATAAACGACCCCCACGGTTATGTTGTTGTGATCACCGGGTTGCAAAGTGAACGGACCAGCACTTTGCATAAATCTTCTATCACTTGGAGGATTATTACTCGATATTTCTGTCCATGGCTCAACGGCCACACCACCAGTTCCAAAATGGTATGGATCAGTATCACCGGGAAACATAAAATCAGCCGGAATGGAAAGGTCGGCACCGCTATTTGCTGTAAGTGCATTGCCGCCATAAGCCATGCGTTGTCCATTTTTCCAAAACCCACGCAAATAATTGTAAAAGTGAATTTGATTTTCAGGTGGGCCGTTGGGCGCTGAGCCGGAGATGTGGTATAAAAATTTTCTCATACCAAAACGCTCATTATCGATAATGTCATCGCCATAACCTATTCCAATACCTTTATATGGTATTCCTTTAAGTGAATTAGCAAGATTTAAATCTGTCGTAAGTGGATTGTCGAGACTATCCTCATCCTGATAAGGTCCTTCGAAAAAGTCAACTCCAATAGCAGGGGGATTTTCGCCATAACCAAGCGATAAACTGCTAGGTGCATCAAATGCATATCCATTGTATCCATAACCCAATCCCCGTTGAACATCACAACCCACTAAATCATCTACGTGACCACCAATATCCGGTTCGATCCAAGTACCGAAATAAGTGTCTCGTAAAGTCTGTGTACCTTGATTGACGAGCACATAATTATAAAATGTCATATTGTTGACCTCGTCGGTTGTATTAAATGCAAAAGCTTGTGCTCGAATCTCCATTCCGATAGGCTGCCCACCACTTTCAGTATGTATATTTCCTTTGTCATTAAAAATCCAGTAATAGGTTTGATCCCCAAAAAGTGGAGTTGGGTCAATTCTTTTTCTTTGAGCGCAATCAATTTCTTTCAGGAAATCATACCAAGGATAATCTCCGTTTTGGGGTTCATATGACCCGCTTTGATCAAAATCGTAATATGGTGCTAAGTAATAATCTTGTCCGGCAGAAGTATTTCCATGAGCAGGATAATCATTAAAATATGCAGGCGTCGTGTAGCCTTCAGGAAACAATTCATTGACATCGCAATTGGGATCATTGATGCACTCAAAATACTGTCGGTGTCTTTGCGCATCTGTACGATAGCTCACTGAAAAATTATCCCACTCAGAACATGTTGCTATGGTTACCTCAGCGCTGCCGTCGTTGGTAAGAGGACCAGCCCAAAAATCGTTGCCTGAATATCTATAAAGGATTGCTGCAAGCTTCAATTGTTGATCCGGAGAAACTCCACCCATCCATAAAGAACCAGCAAACAGCGACGAAATTCCACCTTCTTTTGGGGCGAAGTAATGTGCTCTTCCAGTAGCGCGATCTTGCCACATCGAGCCTCCGGTTTCAATTAGCGCCTCTATGTTATTCCACTCTAGATTGCGCAGTGCAGTGGCAGGTGCACAAGCTGCTGCACGACTTTCATCAATTACAAAATGTGGTGTCCCCGGCAAAACCTTTCCAGATTGCACGAGCATATCGTGTGTTTGCGATTGGAGACTGTGAGTTACTCCTAATAAAAAAATTAAAATAAAATTTAAAGGCACTCTCATAACAGGCAAGTAATTAAAGATAGGCGAATGTAATGGATCTGTCACTTATTCAGCTAGATTATACCTTTACACCATTCATAATTTATAACATTGACTATAAAAAATAGATAGTTCAATTCCTTATGAACTTTCACTACAGTCCAATATCGTTTGGATTTAAGTATTAATTTAATTCAGTTTTTTTGCATAGTGCTTAACATCAATCACAACGGCATTTACCATTGTAAAAATATCAATTATCTTTGGACTATTTGAAAATTACAATTGGCATAATTTGTACATCGTACTTTATAATTCATCCCTATCAAACCTGTCTAACTTCAATGCTATCCGTATAAACCAAAAAACAGTTTATTGGCAGCGATGTAAGTTCTGAAATCACCGACTTATATTCATGGACTTGATCTTCGTGGACTTCTTTTGAGAGGCCAGTTTTAAATTCTATTATATCAATCGAATCATCATAGAACACCACCCGGTCTGGTCTTAATAATTTACCTAAGGAATTTACTAAATCCATTTCTGCCTTTACATTCAGCCCTGGTTTATACCAATCGGAAATTTTTGGATGTTCAACTATTTTTTCCAAATGGACTTTAATCTCATCTCTATCAAGGTAAAGCGAATCAGGATATTGACTAAATGCTAGTCCAATTAAATCATTTAAATTCTGATCTGAACTATAAATTGAAAGGCAAAAATGAATAATTTCACCAAACTTCATTTCAGCACTTTGAAATGCCGCTGAGTTATTTTTAAAATTTACACCCGGAATTACTGGCTCTTCATTCCAGTGCACAAACTCAGCATGAAGATCGGAATATTCTTTTGGTTTGATGGCATTTGGAGATCCTATAGTCCATTGCGTGTCAGAAGTGCGTAAATCAGATAGCTCCTTATTTAATACTTCTTTCAGCTTTTCTGTTAGCCAAAAATTAGCTCCATCTCTTACTTCATTTATGATGTAAAGCCTATCCTCGGCTCTAGTAGTGGAAACATAACAAACATTTATATCGTCAAGATTTGACATTAAATTTTCTTCCTTCCATTCAGGTATTCCCGGCTCACCTTCGTCGGGCTTAGACAAACTCAGTCTGGCTCTGCTGATTCCAAACTCCTCCTTATCAAGCGAAACCCATTTCTCTATGGCTGCTTTTCTTCCGGCAAATCTGGGATATATAACAACCGGAAACTGCAAACCCTTCGATTTGTGAACTGTCATTAGTTTTATTGAATGCTCATCGGCCGTTGTTGTAATGTTGAGCTTTTCCTTTTTTTCTTCCCACCAGTCTATTAGATTTAACATTGATTTTTTTTCGGAAAGAGTTCTTTGACGAATATGTTCCAGCAAAAACTCAAGATAAACATCAGCCGAAAATCCAAAACAATTTATCAATTTAATTACAAAATGATACGGGGACCAACTGTTGTCGATGACAGTAAAATTAAAATATTTAGAAAGATATTTTTGGAGATCCGGAAGACTATTTCTTGATATTTTCTGGCCAGAATCCACCACCCAACCTTCAAGGGAAATATCTGCTCGGATCTCGGAAAGTGCTTGTATCAAGCTAACCGCTGCACTTTTCGAAGCGGGATTCACGGTGTAACTAAGGTAACCCATGATCGATCGCACATGTGGCGAATTGATCAATAAAAAACTCTCACTCGTCTCAACTTGGTAATTATTTTTTTTGAGCATTGAGCTTATCTCCGCTGCTTCTATATTTCTCCTCACAAGTATTGCGATATCTCCAGGGCGGTATCCCGCAGCAATACTTTCTTCAATTGCACGTAAAATCCTTTCTGAAGTAATATGCCAACTTTCATCCACATTTTTTCCACGCACTTCGTCTACCTGCACATATCCTTCTATTTCACGATGACTCTTTTGTTCTAGTTTATCATAGACTAAAACATTGCTGTCCAAATATAATTTAAGGTTTGAATAAAGTTTATTGTTAAATTTAATTACCTTTTCTGCACTTCGATAATTTGTGTCCAGCACGGTTTCTGCGAAATGACTATGTAATACGTGACTACCTATTTGAAGTGTGTGTTTTTCACTAAGTGCCGGAAGATTGACAAACTGAGCTGGGTGCCCGCCACGCCATCTATAGATCGATTGTTTCGCATCACCAACAAGAAGATTCATTTTTCCCTCTCCCAAAGAATTTACAATTAGCGGCAGTGCATTGTTCCACTGAAGCGCAGAAGTATCTTGAAACTCATCAATAAGAATATGCTTATAACGCATACCAATTCTCTCATAAATAAAAGGAGCAGGGCTGTCGTCAACCACTTCGGCTATAAGCCGGTGAAAATCGGAAATAAGCAGAATATTTTTTTCTCTTTTTATTTTCTCTGATATAGAACGCATTCTGCTAAGCAACCCCAAAGAATAAATTCTATTCGAAACTTTTTTATATAAATTATACCTGATAAATTTTTCGTCTGAAACCATATCGGATATTGCCTCCATACTCACTTTCAATTGAGGTAAAATATTTTCGATTCTTGAGGCATTCGCCCGGTCTATTCCTTTTTTTGCCCAATCCGATTTCTCTAACATCTCCAAATATCTCTTGCCGGGTTTTTTAATTTCAAGGTCTGAAAAATTTCCAAGCCGCGAAACAAAACCACCACCCGAATAACTAAAGTCACTCAAACTTATGTCGTTATTTGCAAGCAATGCCAGGCCTTCGTCGGCGTGTCGTTTTATCTCCTTTTCATATGCCGCCTTTTTAACGTAAATTTTAGTCCTTATTTCTTGAAACTCCTTTAAACTGATACCTTCGAATTCCTTTAATGCATCGATGCTCTCCTCGTCGGTCAGGAGCTTGGCCATCTGGATCAATTCCGATTTAAAATCCCAGTTCCTTTCCTCTTTCAAATTTTCAAGAGCAAACTGAACAAGATAATGAGTTAACTCTTCATCATTGTTCATCTCCTCAAAACACTCTGAAACGAGCAACTCGTTGAATGCATCAAAATCCATTTCAATTCCAAAATCATGACTTAGGTGCAAATCCTTCGCAAATGATCGAATAAGTCGATGAGTAAAACTGTCGATCGTTGTGATGCTCAAAAGACTATAATTATGAAGAACGTGTCTGAACATCTTACTCGCACGCTGGCGCAATTCCTCCTCTGAAATACGCAATATTCCGGCTATTTCCTTGAACATCGAATCTTTGCTAAACTCTTCAAGCGAAAAACGCAAAAGAGCCTGAACAAAACGATCTTTCATTTCGGCTGCGGCGGCATTGGTAAAAGTGATCGCAAGAATTTGTTTGTATGATCCAGCGTCTTTCGATTTAAGTGCAAGGCACAAATATTCCTTTACCAGGGTGTAAGTCTTACCGCTGCCCGCGCTTGCTCTAATTACTTTTAATAATCCGGTTGACAAATTTAATTGGATTCACCATATGAGAATGAATCAGACAAATAACGTGAATTTCGACTGAAAAAAGTGAGTTGACATTGCGAATAACTGACTCAAATCACAACTTGTTCTTAGGGAGAATAAAGCTATCTTTGTAACTGCTTCAGAAACAAAGTGCGGAAATATGAAAAACATCTCATTAATATTTATTTCTTTCTTATTGCTTGCGTCATGCAAGGAAAATGAGCCGATTATTAAACCGACAAAAGCCACTATTAATATCACCTTTGACACACGTTGGCAGGATCAGGATTTTGCTATTGAACAGGTGTACTATGACAACTTCAACCATCGAATTCGCATTGATAAATTTATGAGTTATATCTCAAAATTAGGTCTCGAAAACAGCAATGGTAATTTTATAGAACTAAAAGATTTTTACCTCGCAGACTATTCAACTGATCCCACATTCACTTTTGAAATAGATCCTGGCACATACAACAAACTTCTTTTCGGATTAGGCATACCACTGGCGTATAATAAAAATCAAGATCCCGCTCAATATCCAAGTACGAGCCCACTTAGTGTTTCCGGTTCTCAAGGTATGTTTTGGTTTTGGGACACGGGATACATATTTACCAAATTTGAAGGAAAAGCAGATTTAAGCGGCACAGAAGGCGAACCATTATTGGACAATTTTTTATTTCACCTGGGTGCTGATACACTTTACAGAAAGATAAGTTTCACCAATCTTGCTATGAATCTTCAGGCCGGCGACACCAAAAGTCTGACTTTGAGGATTCGTGTTGATCAAATACTCGGAACTGGAAATAGCGAAGACATAGACATAGCCAACGAAAATATTACTCACAGTAATAACAGCATAGCACTCGCTATAAAAGTTGCCGACAACTATTCAAATGCATTTACGCTCGTTGAATAAAAAATGCATATCATTGCTATTGGTAGGACTTTTGGTTTGTGTATTTTCTTGCAACACCACTCAGCCCGAGTTGAAGGACAGTGTTATAAAAATAAAAGTTCCGGCTCATTTTCCTTCAATAAATTATCCCGAAGACAACACCCCAACAAATCTTAGAGTTGAACTTGGCAGACTTTTGTTTTACGATGTGCGCCTCTCCGCCGACAACGACATAAACTGTGCTACTTGCCATGTTCAAAGCGCTGCATTCACTGATGGGGAAAAAATAAGTAGCACAGCTCCCTCATCAAAATTTGGAAGAAACTCACCCACACTTTCTAATTTAGCATGGGCCCCGATTCTGATGTCAGAAGGTGGTGTAATTTCACTCGAACTACAAGCTCTTGCACCGCTTCACGACTCACTTGAAATGGGACAAAATATGATCTTAGCATTAAACAAACTTAATGAAGATCCGCTTTTAAAAAATATGTCTAAAGCCGCATACCATAGAGATAGCATCGACCCGTACGTTGTAACTAGAGCCTTGGCAAACTTTCAGCGAACCATGATTTCAGGCGATACACGTTACGATAGACACATAAACAACATGACCTCTGACTTCTCTCAAGAAGAGTTGCGAGGTATGGCACTCTTTTTTTCAGAAAGAACAAATTGTAGCAGTTGTCATTCTGGAGTTTTTTTTACAGATTATGGCTTCTATAATATCGGTTTATACCAAAATTATGATGACATCGGAAGGGAACGAAAAACACAAACAACAAAAGATCGAGGTAAATTCAAAACACCGACGTTAAGAAATATTGCTTTGACTTCTCCATATATGCACGACGGTAGCTTTTCCACATTACAAGAAGTAATAGAGTTCTATAATAATGGTGGAAGCGATAATCCGAATAAAGACACTAGAGTTTCTGCACTAAATTTGACACTATCCGAACAAAATGATCTCATCGCGTTTTTAAATACACTTACCGATTGGAATTTTGTACAAAACAAAAAACTCATGCCTCCGGTCACAGAATGAAATTAGAATTAAAACATATAATCATAATTGCACTAACTATTTTAGTGTCCTCTTGCAGGTATGATAAAGAGGATAAAATTGAAGCACCTCCAGATAATTATGCCGGTGCTACTCCTTTTAATCTTCAGATACCACCCTTCTTTCCGCCAATGGACATTCCGGCAGATAATCCCCTAACCAATGAAGGAGTTGAGCTAGGTAAATTTTTATTTTGGGAAAAGAAACTGAGTGGCGATAATACTCAAAGTTGCGGATCATGTCATTTGCCAGAGCATGGCTTTTCTGATCCAAATCAATTCAGTGTAGGAATTACAGGTGCTATCGGAAATAGGCAATCAATGGCACTAATGAATTTAGGATGGGCAAGAGATTATTTTTGGGATGGACGCGCCATCACCTTGGAAATACAAGTCTTAGAACCGGTGACTAATCCCATCGAAATGAACGAAGATTGGGACACAGCTCTCAATGAATTACGCAACGATCCTATCTATCCGGAGAAATTCAAACAAGCATTTGGAACCTCAGATATAACTCAACCACGCGTAGCTAAAGCAATGGCTTCGTTTCTGCGCACTATGATTAGTTCAGGTTCTAAATTCGATCGTGAACGAATAGGCCAATACACTTTTACTACTGAAGAAGAAGCCGGCTTTAATATGTTTTTAGCTGAAGGTGGCATCAATCAAATTACTGGAGAGCCCTTGGGCGGAGCTGACTGCTTCCATTGTCATAGTTTTGCTGGAATGCAAATCAGTGATTATTTAATGCACAATAATGGATTGGATCAAAATTTCCAAAACGATGCGGGACATGCCACAGTAACTGGAAATCCACTAGATAGTGGAAAATTCAAAACTCCATCTCTTCGCAACATTGAATTTACTGCACCCTATATGCATGATGGAAGATTTAATACCCTAGAAGAAGTAGTTGATCATTACAATACAGGTGGTGTCATTTCTACCACAATTGATCCAATGATGGAAGCACAAGGAGGTGGGCTTTTCCTTTCACCTGTGCTGAAACAAAATCTTATTGCCTTTCTAAAAACGCTGTCAGACACAGATTACATGATTAACCCGGCATTTTCGAATCCTCATGATTGATGTTCTAAAGAAAAAACTTCTGTGGGCTAAAAGCATGAAAAAGGAGAACAAAAAATTCTTCGCTTCCTTGGGAAGGAGAAAAGATCTCGATAAATTGTTTCATGAAAATCATGATGCTGCGTTTGCCCAAATTGATTGTCTTCAATGTGCAAATTGTTGTAAAACAACCTCACCTATTTTTAGAGATGTTGACATCAATAGAATTGCAAAACATCTAGGTGTTCGCCCATCTGAATTCACAGAAAAACATCTTCATATAGATGAAGATCAAGATTGGGTGCTCAATTCATCACCTTGTCTCTTCCTTGATGAAAACAATTACTGTAAAATCTATGAAGTAAGGCCTAAAGCTTGCCGCGAGTACCCCCACACCAACCGCAAAAACATGTCCCAGATAATGGAGCTCACTTACTTGAATACCTTAGTATGCCCTGCAGTTGCTCAAATAACAGAAAAAATAAAGGCACATATTATAGATCAAAGAAGATAATGCCGTATCGGTATCTGTAATCGTCCAACTTCGTTTTGCTCCTTTTATCTGTCACAGCTACTCCTAGAACATCTACTACACTATAATTCTAATCGGTTATTGGACTAATTAATATTTTTTACACATTCAATATAGTCTAATATCATAAGGATTTATGTATTAGTCCAGTTCCGTTTCTCTGCATTTTGCCAAACATAAATCACGACCGCATCTACCAATGCCACTCATAAAATGGCTTGGGCTATTTTACAAGCAACATTGGTGTAATATGGTCTTTGCCTCCTTGTAGTATTTGACTGTCGTTATGGCATTACCCCAGCATTATACTAATCAGTTCAATTACTCATTCAGAAATGCTTTTGGTGTAATTATCCGTTATTTGTATTGACCCGAACAATCATTCGGTTCAATAAAACTAATTCGCTAACAGCTTAAATCCCCTTCCGTGAACATTGATAATTTCAACTGATGAATCTTCCTTTAAGTGTTTGCGCAATTTGGCAACATAAACATCCATGGAACGGCCATTGAAATAATTATCATCACCCCAAATTGCTTTCAAAGCATAGGTTCTTTCCATTATTCCGTTTTTATTCTTGCATAGCAAGTACAGCAACTCATTTTCCTTTGTTGTTAGTTTAATCTCTTTATCGTTCCGTGTTAGTCGTTGCTTATTATAATCAAACTGGTAGTCACCGATAAATTGGATTATAGCTTTTTCCTCATCATCAGGCAGAGCAGAAGACCTTCTAAGTATTGCATTCATTCTAACAAGCAACTCCTCCATGCTAAATGGTTTGGTCATGTAATCGTCTGCACCCGACTTAAATCCTTGCAAAGTATCGTCCTTCATACTTTTTGCAGTGAGGAATAAAATTGGAATATGTTTGTCTTCTTGACGTATTTCTTCGGCAACTGTAAACCCATCCTTGATAGGCATCATCACATCAAGTATGATAAAATCGAAAGAACCTCTCTTGTATGCTTTTGAGCCTTCTTGACCATCGGTTGCGAGTTCTGTTTCGAAGCCTTTTGCATTTAAATAATCTTTGAGAAGTGTTCCCAAATTTGGGTCATCTTCACATAGCAAAACGTTAATTTTCTTTTTCATGTTTGTATGGTAAATGAATAATGAATGTGCTTCCTTTTTTTAATTCGCTTACTACTTCTGCTCTTCCTCCATGCTTCTCAACAACTCCTTTAACATAGCTGAGGCCGAGTCCAAATCCTTTAACGTTATGTACATTTCCTGTTGGAACACGATAGAGTTTGTCAAATACTTTTTTCTGGTTTTCCTTGGATATTCCAATTCCATTGTCTTTAAATGCGATGGCAATTCCATTCTCCTCATCTCGTGTATAAATTTCTACGATAGGTTTTCCAACGCTGTACTTAATGGCATTATCTATCAAATTATATATGACATTTGTGATGTGCAAAGTATCACCGTCCACTTCGTCCAATGAAGCGTCGAGATGTGTAATAATCTCACCTTGTCGTTTTGTAACTTGGATTTGAATATTAGCAATTACTTGAACAATCGTTGGATGAATTTTAACTTTCGTAAATCGCAACTTCATGTCGCCTTGTTCAAAAACTGACGTGCGCAACACATTTTCAACCAAGATTCCAAGTCTTTTATTCTCTTCTTGTATCATGTTTATGTAAGAGCCCAAAGCTTGCGATTGTTGCATATCAGGATCTTTTAGAGCCTCACATGCCAAAGAAATAGTTGCAATTGGTGTCTTTAATTCATGTGTCATGTTATTGACAAAATCATTCTTGATTTCACTCAACTTCTTCTGGCGATAAATGGTTTGGATTGAGTAAGAGAACAGGAGCATTATTACAACAAGTAACGAAATGGAAGTGGCCAACATGGTCCACATCGTGCTGAGAAGATATCTTTTCTGATTTGGAAACCATATTTTTAAAAAATTTGGATCAGCAATTGGATCATTCTGAAAAAGCTGAACTCTGTATCCATCTTCAGCCAACTCGGGCATGTTGGATGGTGCACACTTCGACAATAACTCTGGTTGATTATATCTGTTGAACACACCGTAAACAAATTCCGCTCTTATACCACGATTATCAAGCTCTATCGAAATAAGAGAATCGAGTTTGGTAGAGTCAATTCTATCGGTGATACTCTTATAAATATCTAGTTCTATCAACCCTTCCATGATGTCGTCTAAAATTCCGGATTGAGCTAAAATCGTACTTTGGTCGAAACTGGAATCATCCGTCGATTCGCTAAATTCATTCAAGTCGCCTCCTAAAGCTCCTGATAGCACATCAACGCCATTGAGACCATAATTAAAAATAACTGAACTATCACCATTTGACCGAATTGAAACAGAGGGTAATTCAGACTCTTTCATCAAAATAAGGCGAGCTTCATCCTTTTCTAAACTATGTGTAACATCAGTGAGGGTGCGCGATACCGCTCCAGTAAAGTCCTGCTCACGCAGAGTAAACGTATTGTTTATCCAATACACTTGGATCACAATAAGACCAATAACAGCAATAGTGCTGCCTGCGATAAGAAGTTGTAAATAGAGCGCCTTCATAAGTTATTCGGTGTAAAGTAACCGCATAAGGTCAAATGTTAAAAATATCATTAACGACTTTTAACTCTAGTTCGCCTCCTGTTGACGAATCAAAAAGAACATCTCAATTAATTTGAGAAGGTTTTAGAGATAACAAACTGGTACCAAACGTAAGACTCGTTAGAATAAAATTTAAAAGGTCCATTTTAAAATTACTACAGATTTTGATTTTTTTAAGGCCAACTCAAAATAACTGAAAAATCTTGTTAAGAACGAATTTTTCCAATTGGTACCCTCCAAATAATCAAACATTAATTTTGATTGAGACTTGCCTTGTTTACCGTTCATATTCCTTAAATGATAATTCACCCTCAACAGTCTTTTCTGAATAAGACGTATGACACACTTTTGTATCAGCTAATCCATTTTAAGTCATGAAAAAATTATTTCTATTCATCCTATTGTTAAGCTTTACTGCTCAATCACTCGTCCAATCAATCGCGCTAATGACCACTATTCGGTGAATTATTACTGATAAACAAAGTCAGTTTCCTTTGCCTGGAGCACTAATCATACTTGAAGGAAGTGATCCTATAAAAGCTGTTGTAACCGACACCAACGGGTCATATCGAATGGAAAATGTACCTGTTGGCAGACAAAGTCTTAAGGTCAATATGGTAGGATATGATCCAGGATTCTACCCAAATCTGCTTTTAAACTCCGGTAAAGATTTCGAAATAAATATTCAACTCTTTGAGAGTATAACGGAATTGAACACTGTAGAAATTAACGGTGGCGCTAACAAAAGCGAAACCATCAATAAAATGAGCAGTGTTTCAACTAGAACACTTAGTATCGAGGAGGCTCAGAGGTTCAGTGGAACACTGCAAGATGTGGCTCGCATGGCCCAAAACTATGCCGGTGTTAGTGGAAGCAGTGACGACCGAAATGATGTTATAATAAGAGGAAATTCACCTACCGGTGTTCTTTGGAGACTAGAAGGAATTGATATCCCCAATCCAAATCACTTTAGCACTCTAGCTACCACAGGTGGTCCTATATCTCTTATCAATACTAATAATCTTGCGAATTCAGATTTTTCAACTAGTGCCTTTGCAGCAGAATATGGCAATGCTTTAAGCGGTGTTTTCGATTTACGCTTGAGAACAGGTAACACTGCAAAACATGAATTTATGGCACAGCTTGGATTTAACGGATTTGAGCTTGGTGCTGAGGGTCCATTTAAAAAAGGGAAACAAGCATCTTATATGATTAATGCTCGGTATTCTTTTCTAGGAATATTAACCGGACTTGGAGTTGATTTTGGGACAGGTTCCGCTGTACCTGAATATCAAGACGTAACATTTAAGATAGATCTTCCGACAGCAAGGGCAGGTAAATTCACGGTATTCGGAATTGGAGGAAATAGTGAAATTGACTTTAAACCATCAGCTCAAGGTGAGAACAATCTATATTCTAACGACAATGAACATCAAAACTTCAAAAGCTCAACAGGCATCATTGGAGCGACTCATTCTTACTTCTTCAATGAAAAAACATCAGGTAAACTAACGCTTGCAGCAACAACGGGGGGAACCAACGGTTGGATCGACACACTCAATACGTTGGGCGAAGCAACGCGCTATTTTGGAATTCTTCAACGTCAGAATGAACTAAAAGCAAACTACACTCTCAACACTAAACTCAATTCAAAAAACACGATCAAAGCTGGTATCATGTTTAACGCCTATCAATTTAATGTTGAGGACAGTGTTTTGTATGCAGGAAATTACTTTTTCAAAGAAAGAGATTTTGAGGGGACAACTTCGCTCGGAAGAGTCTTTGCTCAATGGCAACATAGACCAAATGAACAATTGACTTTAAACTCAGGAGTTTATTCTCAACATTTTTTCTACAATAATAAAATGACTGTTGAACCAAGATTAGGAGCCCGATATGCCTTTGCTAAAAACCAATCGCTGAACTTCGGAGCAGGAATGCATAGCCAACTCCAACCTATTGTAGTCTATTTTAATAAACAGGAAGCAACTGACGGTTCGGTTATTGCAAACAATAAAAACTTAGGTTATAACAAAGCATTCCATAGTGTAATCGGTTACGATAATCAACTAACAGAAAACTTCAGACTTAAAACCGAAATTTACTACCAATACCTTTATGATATTGCGGTAGATAGAACTTCGTCTACCTTTTCTATGCTAAACGTTGGAGCCGACTTTACTATTCCCAATAATGCCGACCTTCTTAATAATGGCAGCGGTAGAAATATTGGTATCGAATTAACCCTTGAAAGATTTTTAAATAAAGGTTTTTATGTCTTATTTACCACTTCACTTTTCAATTCGAAATACAAAGGCAGCGATGGTGTTGAGAGAAACACCGCATTTAATGGCAACTATGTATTTAATATCCTTGCTGGTAAAGAATGGAAAGCCGGCAAAAACAATGCCTTCACAATAGACTTTAAATCCACCTATGCCGGAGGTAGGCGATTTTCAGCAATTCTCATTGATGAATCAATTGGTGAAGGAAAAGAAATAAGAGATGAACAAAATGCCTTTGAAGATCAATATAGAGCTTACTTTAGAACAGATTTCAAACTTGGATTCAGAATGAATAGAACCAAATTCGCTCAGACATTTTATTTTGATGTGCGTAATGTTACAAACGAACAAAATGTATTTGTGCAAAACTTCAGCAACAGATCAAACACTGTGAATACTGTATATCAAACAGGATTTTTTCCGCTATTCATTTGGCAAATTTTGATGTAACTAGGACAACTTTAAAACTCACATGAAAAAATCCTAGAAACAGGACAGGCATTATTTGGGATATAATGATTTCCCGTTTATGGTATTTGGGATACCTATATTATAGATTCTTGTTTCAATGATGTTTTATGATTTAACATTAGCCGGTAGTGTTATATGCTTTTTTCACATTCCGATTATTTCATCCTTTTTTACTTCGTTGTTTTGGCTTGGCAACAGAACAATACCTATCAACTTACACAAACGTTTTCCTAAAGCCGAGGATCTCAAAAAGCGATTGTATCCTCAAGGAATTGTGATTCTGGTCTACACAATAATCATGTCGTTTTCGCTGATGTTGGGCAAACCTTATTTCGAACAAACATTTGGTTCGGAAATTCAACAACCAAACTATTTCAAATCATTAATCTCATGCCTCTTTGCAACAGTCCTAATAACAACCATTTATGAAGCGGGATTTTTCATACATAAATGGAAATTAAGTATCGCTGAAACTGACAAGTTGAAACAACAAAATACTGTATCTCAACTTAAAGTTCTTCGGAGTCAAATCAATCCACATTTTCTTTTTAATTCTCTGAACACTCTAGCTGGAATTATTCCGGAGAATCCAAAAAACGCCGTCAACTTTGTACACAAGTTGAGCAATGTTTACCGGAAAGTACTGGAATTAAAAGACAAACAAATGGTTAGTTTAAGTGAGGAACTCGAATACCTTGACAATTTTGTCTTTCTACGCAAAACTCGATTTGGTGACCATCTTCAATTCCGCATCGATCTTCATGACACATGTCTAGATTGTTAGTTGGTGCCACTTTCGATGCGGATGTTGGTAGAAAATTCAATCAAACACAATGTGATTTCAAAAAAACGTCCTTTGCTTATTGAAATTTATAACGACTGTTCAAATAATCTGATCATTAGAAATAACCTTCAGCTTAAATCACAAACACAAGTAAGTACAGGCACCGGACTGCTGAGTATCAAAAACAAATTTGAATTAACCTTTGGAAAAACATTTCTATTTCTGAAAACGCAGAATTTTTTATTATTCAACTTCCATTGATACCGATCTCCAACTATGAAAATACTCATCACTAAAGACGAGCAGCTTGCCGCTAGAGGACTTGCGAGGCTCTTAACAGAATTAGACAAAAACGTGGAGGTAATTCAAACGATTGATTCGGTAGAAGATGCAGTGAATTTTTTGCAATCCGATGAAAAAACCGAGCTCATCTTTATGGATATCCAATTGGCTGATGGATTGAGTTTTGACATTTTTGATCAACTAAAAATTACGACTTCTGTAATATTTACAGCAGCTTATGACCAATATGCGCTCAAAGCATTTAAGGTAAATAGCGTTGATTATATACTGAAAAACATTGAAGAAAAAGATCTGAAGTCTGCACTAGAAAAATTTCGACAGCTCCTTAGATCAAACGGAAAAACCATGGATTACGGTCCATTGATTGAGGCTATCCGAACAGGAAAAGAAACATTCAAAAAGAGATTTCTCGTTAAAACAGCCAGCAGACTTACCTTCGTTCTTACAGACGACATCGCTTATTTCTTTAGTAATAACGGTAATATCTTTTTGGTAACAAGACAAGGTGACCGTTTCCTAATTGAAAGTGCACTTGATGAGATAGAAAAACAATTAAATCTATCTTTCTTTTTTAGAATAAATAGGAAAATGATATTATCTCTTGAGTGTATTGTGAAGATAGAACCCTTTGTAAATAATCGATTTACGCTTACCACAAAACCACCATTTGAAGAAGAAACAATTGTAAGCCGGCAACGCAGCGCTGAATTTAAAAATTGGCATGATCAATAAAGCTCTCTAGAACCTGTATCGAATACTCATCGCACCGCTGTCCCATTCATGATATCGGGTGCCGTATAAATTGATTGCGGGTTTCCAGTCAATAGAAATTTGTAGAGGTAGTCCACGCAAAAAATATTCGAGACCGAGAATTCCATCTATACCAAGCACTGCAATATTTTCCACTTCACTTCCATCGTGCAAAACAGACCGTTTGCCATATATACCAGCGTGTGCTCCACCACCAATGTACCATTTGAGTCCGCGAACATCAAAAGCTTGGTTGTGCGCTTGATAGAGGCCAGTCAAATTGAGTCCACCATAACGCTGCATAGCAATCAATTCGATAACATTATGATCACTCGAAAAGTGCTGAAATGACACTCCGCTACCAAGTCCAAATCTCAGACCTATAGCGTTGTCTAGCATTCCTCTTTGTGCAAAACCAAAATGAGAAATACAAACCAGCGTCAGCAAAACTAGTTTGTGTTTTAAGGACAATATTTTATTCGAGTTCCAAGTGATATTTCTTTCCGAACTCCGCTTGAAATCCTATAAATCTAGACTGCGAAATCTTGGAAGTGCTATATATACGCTGTTGAATAGAATAAGTTGTGTCTGCAATCAAATTTGTTATCTGCTCCTCAGGAAGAAGCTTTACCTCTAGGAGTTTCTTATAATCCTTATCAATCATTTTTTCATAATCTCGAAACAAATCACGAGCTGCAAGCTGAAGAGATGGATCCTTTTGAAATGGACCAATACTATCCAATGCAAGAATACCATGTTTGGCACTGGACTGTAGATTTGCATATGCATATTCCAAGCGGTCTTCGGTGCTGTTAGTATCTCGTAATAATGAGTCAAGGAGATCAAGTGCTGTTACAATTGATGCCTGATAACCAATGATTTCATCATTATAACTCCCAGCTCGTTCTGCATTACCGGAGCAAGCGGTAAGTGTAAGCAATACAAAAATTACTATGTGAAAAAGTAAAGACTTCATATTCAATTTTTTTACAGAATTATCCAAATTTAAATCATTCATTACACCTTTTGATACCTATAAATTCATCAAGCGATTTCGAAGGCTCAAAGCTACACCGATTGTAATTATTTACTGGTCCACAGATTTTGATAATCTCACAATGGCTAATTCCGATATAATAACGTATATTCCTTCAATAAAAACCAAGGAGAGTACTTGCAAAATGGACTACTATTTTGTATAATCGGTATTATCAGTTCCGTTCATTAATCGCTTCTAATAAAACATCATAATATTTACGGCCGCTCATTTTTGATTTTAGCCAACAGAAAAATGTGATCGCCTGAATATCTTCTTTCTCAGAAGGCCAACCCATTCGCGCGCCCTCCACCTCAGGTGCAAACTCTTTTGTAGTTGCAATTGTGGGGTCAAGAATTAGTTTACGAACAAAATCAATAAATAATTGTGCTCTCAAGTAAATGGGATGTTTTAAAAATTGTGAATAATATTTTTGAATGCTCTTTAACTGCTTTAAAGCTATCTCATGGTTGCCAAGTTCAAATTGAACTATCACTTCTATTAGATTTTTTTTAAATCGCCACTCCTTACCCATTCTTGCCTCCAACCATTTGTCACTGTGACCGACGTCGATCAACACACGATTAGATTTTTTGAATTCGCTTGACTGAAAATAAAATACGGAAAGGTTCAATTGAAAATTGAGTCGTTCAGCCAAAGGAATTCGCAATGTCTTATCTTGAAGCGTAGATTTTACCAAAACTATAGCTTGCTCGTTCTTGCCAGTAAAACAATAAAGTGCGGCGCTGAGTGCAACGTATTTAGGATAGTATTCTGAGTTTTTAAAATCGCGTGTTGGCAGGATGGAATTCATTTTCTCAAGCCATTCTCTCATTTCAATGAATTTTCTATTTCGATAATAAACATGAGCAATCATAAAAATAAACCCGAGCTCGAACTCGGAATCTTTCCGCCCGAAGGCATTAACCCGCTTTAATCTTGAATAAATTCTTATTAAAAACGGCTCAAAACGATGATAATCTTTGGTAGAAATAATTGCACTTCGCGCCATACTTACTAATCGATGCATGAAGACAGGATTATTCGCCTGATCGCTTGTAATCTCAAAATCATTAAACACACTATCAATAATCAATTCAGGATCTAGAGTTGTTCCTGATGAGCGTGCTGCAGCAAGTTGTTTTCGAATAATAGCATATGCTATATTAAGTTTTTGGTGCTTCTGAAGTTGAATGGTATTAAGCTGCCATTTACTCGCCACATCCTCTATAGAAACATTTAACTCCTCCGAATGCGAAATCAAAAAATTGTAGATTCGATCCAATACATCTGGTTGTTGATTTCTGAGAGCGATCGTCTCTGCTCTTTTCAGGTAATATGCAGCAACCGTTGGAATATTTTTTTCAAGCATTTGCTTACCTATTCGCAATGTTGAAAGTGCTTGGTTTAATTCATTCGGTTCACCGTAAACCGATTGACGGAGAAAAAAAGATGCTAGTTGATTCAACAATCGTTTCCGCAAACTGTGATAAGCGTTGTTATTCTGTTCTCCATAGATTCTTTTTACAATGACTGCGGTACTTAACGTTTGCTCTGCCGATAAAAGTCTCAACAACATTAAATCCTTACGCATCACCTTCTGCTCCTGAAGATAAACAACAAAAGAATTCATATCTTTTTTAGACAATAATGATATGACCGTTTCCAAATTATCCATTTTCAAATGTACGTTACTCGAATAGTTTAAAAGAAAATAACCTTGTTAAATCTAATACTTAACCCACTATTACTTTTAATTTCTGAATATTTTTTATGTACGTTTCTCGCAAACATTGCAATTGAATTAATAGCGAACAGAACTTCATTTGTTCAGGATTTTAATAAAGGCTAAGACACAAGCCTAACACACAATACTGTATACTCATTCAATTTAGTCCACTACCGGCTCTGCCTCATTGAACTATTTGAATGTAGTAACGGCATAACCAAAGTAATTTATTCAAGAATCCTTTGGACTCTTTTATAAATGTTTTTGGTACAAGATCCATAAGTATCTCTAAAACCAACATTATGAAAAAAATACTTTTCGAAATATTTTCTCGCTTTCTAAGGCAACTTGTGGTAATAATCGGACGAACAGTTTATCGAATAAATACCTCAGGAGCGATAAATATTCCCAAATCCGGTGGAGCGCTTCTTGTTGCTAATCATGCTTCGTATTTAGATTTTATCCTTATAGTAAGTAGCATTCCGAGACCTGTACGCTTTGTGATGAATGCCGACATCTTTATGAAGCCTGGCCTCAAGTGGATTTTACAAGGCCTTCAATGTATTCCGATTGCCGCGCGCGAAGGCAAAAACAATTTTGAAGATTTTAATGAAACTGTTCGCTTGCAGATTGAAGAAGGCAACATAGTTGTGATTTTTGCCGAGGGCACTGTTTCGCGAACTGGGCAATTACTCGAATTTAAAAAAGGTGTTGAACATCTGTCACGTATTATCAGCGCACCAATCATTCCAATTCATTTTCACAACGTTCAGGGCAGCCCATTTTCGTTTAGGGGCGGAAATAATAGAATGGAGAAATTCTCTTTAAAGACGCTTAGAAAAGACGTGCGTGTTTTTATCGGTGAAAAAATTGATGGGCCGATAAAAGCATTTACACTTAGACAAAAGATCAAAGAGCTAGAGGTATCAAACTTCGATCGTCAGGTAAGTTGCATGAAACCACTCGATCAATTGCTTAGCGATAAACTCACTGTAAAGAATAAAGGCTATTGGAACGACCGATTTCATAAGACAGAATTCAGCGAATTGTCGAAAAAATTAAATCAGCTCGACATCGTTCTTCGACCATTACTTCAGAACGATAAGAATATTGGTATTCTACTTCCAAAAACTGGCAACTCATTATTGATTAATCTATGGATAATAATAAATAAAAGAATTTCAATAAACATAGATCCCGCAACAGGAAACGAAACACGACTTTATATCTGTAACAAATCAAACTGTGACACAATCATCACAACGAAAGATCTAAACTTTACGCGTTACGCGCCCAATGCTGGTCAAATAATATACATTGAAGATGTTTTAAACGGAATTGAATCCGGAAAACCCGTCAGCTCTGTTTGCACTGGATTTAGAAAGGCACAACGCCAAGTAAAACAATGGTTCGACACCACCTCCAAATCTGATGATGTGGTTGCAATATTTTTTGAAGAAAACAGAAAAGATGATATTCAATGTATCAAATTGACCCATAAAAATTTATTGGCAGCACTGACTTCTTTACGGCAAGTATATTATTTCATTAAAGGTTCACGAATGTTATCAAATCTCAATCTGTATGATGCTTATGGATTTGTGCTAGAATTGCTTTTGCCGCTACTCAGCGATTTACAAGTCGAATTGATCTCATCAAGTGGAACTACCGCAGACTTTGGAGCAATTCTTTTCGACAAAAAACCCGAATTGATAATGGCTTCGCCTACGTTGATGCAACACATAGCAGAGATGGCACAATTAAAAAATATCCCATTTCTTACCCATGTATTTACTGCTGATTTGCATCCCGATAACCATACTATAAAAACGCTTACTAATCGAAATATTGAAGTAATGGTTTGTGCCGGAAAAAATGAAACATCGTCAGTTTTTGCGGTCAATTTACACAACTACCATGGCCGCGATATCGCGGGAAAACCACTTGAGCAGGAAAATAATATGTATACTTCTATTGGCAAACCTCTACCCGGAATTGCATTAAAAGTTTGTGACCCAAATGATCCTTCCGTTGAATTTCTTAATGATGAAACGGGAACAATTTGGCTGAAGGGTCCTGCAATTTCACCTGCCGGAAACATTGACAATTCTTCAAAGTCAAAAATGGTAAATACTTGGTTTAATTCAGGACTTATAGGAAGTATCAATCATAAAGGATTTGTGAGTATTAATAATTAAAAAAAACCGTCGTGAAAAAAAAATTTATAGCTGCCTTAATGTTCGTTTTGCAAATTTTATCGAGTGCACAAACCGAATCCGGTATTTTAAATGAAATACAAAAATCACAACCAACTTGTGATGATATAACTAAAAATGCTATTCGCCTTATTGTCCTCAATGCTGAGCAAAATGTCGATTCTCTTAATTTAATAATGTCTGAATGGGGTCGTGTTTGTGTAATTTCAGAACCTTGTCAGCGCACAGATATTTTACTGCAATTAAAAAATGGTCGTTCCATAAAAGCGAGTGTTTCCGTATATGCAAAGTACTGTTTACCCTCTTCCACACGGTCGTATTATTTCCCTCATAATGACAATGCATACAATGCCATTCTGAAAGAATACACCATGAATCTTGCCGACTCTCTAACACCTTTGCAGACCTCTGCCTCAGATGAATTACTGTGGTGTTTATACTTTGGAAGCGATCAAGCAAAATTCAAAAATGAGTCCGCTAAAGAATGTTACGAAGGACATATTTTGTATGCTAGACCAACTAACTACTCAGGAAGAAATCGCATTGACGATTTCGCACTAAAATTAAATTCCGGAGTAGGTGTTTGTATTCCAACCGGCCCTATATCCAAAACCATTGGTATTAATACCACTGCGAGAATTGGACTTGACCTTTATAACCATGAAAACCTAAAAGGTGTAGAACTCCGTTTAGGAGCCAAAATAATCGGCAATCAAAGTGGTGTAACTTCAGAAAAAATTGACTCTGTTAGCGGTAATATCGAAGCTATTTATTCATTTGGTTTAAACGGCTATCAGGATTTCCCCATTAACAAAAAAGTCGTTTTTAGAGCCGGTGTTTTGGCAGGTATCGATGTGCTAAGTACAAATTTTAAAATAGAAAACGATACGGCAAGCTTAAAAATCATTACTGCCGCATTAACACCCTCTATAGGCTTATGGACACATCGAGTAAATAAGTCCAATTATGGATTTGAGATCTCTTACGCACCATCCTTATTCTTTTTGAATAATGATTTGCAAAATGATTTAAGAGGTGGATTTTTTGAAGTTGTACTTCGATTAAAATTTCATGTAATGGATCGATGGTAAATATTTTGTTTATAATTCCGAACTTCGCACAATGATTCTTTAATAGGTTGTCAGAATTGCTTTATAGAGACCTTTAGAGAATACAAATGATCTCATGCATTAATTTTGCAACTTTTCATTTATGTCAAACAAACCGATTCCAAATTCCTTTTTAACAACCTCCGAGTTTGTTTCGGGTTGTGTGTTGTTATTAGACAAGCCTTATGGTTGGACAAGCTTTGATGTGCTCAATAAAATTAAAGGGTACGTAAAACACAATCTATTTATTCCACCAAATGAACAAGGGCATGCTCAACGATTTAAAATCGGTCATGCTGGCACATTGGATCCGTTGGCAACCGGACTGTTGGTTGTTTGCACAGGTAAATTTACAAAGTCGATTGATGAACTGCAAAGTGGAGTGAAGGAATACACCGGAACTATTCGTTTCGGTGATACTACTCCAAGTTTTGATCTAGAGACAGAACCCGAAGGCAATTTTATAATTGACCACATCGGCGATCAAGAAATTATAAAAGCCGCCGGGTCGTTTGTTGGTGAAATTATGCAGACTCCCCCGGCATATAGCGCTAAACAAGTGAATGGCCAGCGAGCTTACAATGCCGCGCGCAAAGGAGTGGAAATTAAAATTCCTGCTGTTATGGTGCATGTACTAGAATTCGAAATCACCAATATCGCGATGCCCGACGTTGATTTCCGAATCGTTTGTTCCAAAGGCACCTACATAAGAACGCTCGCTCACGAACTTGGACAGCGGTTAGATAGCGGATCTCATCTTGTTTCCCTTCGAAGAACGGCTAGCAAACCCTTTAGTATCAATGACTCCATAAAATTAGAGGATCTAACAGCCCGTCTAATGCAACTTTCAGCCTAGACTACACTCTGAAAGCCTTTCTAATCGAGCGATTCGAAAGTTTTCCTTTACATTGTCTTTCAAATTGCTTACTTTCGCGCCCAATTTATAAATCTGTATAACATTGATTTCCATAATGAAACTAGGTCAGTTCCGCTATAAGCTTCCCGAAGAACTGATAGCACAGTATCCGGCAAAACACCGTGATGAAAGCCGCTTGATGGTGGTTCACAAACAAACAGGCAAGATTGAACATAAGATGTTCAAAGATGTGTTGGACTACTTCGATGAAGGAGATGTTTTGGTGAACAACAACACCCGTGTTTTTCCTGCACGCATGTACGGCAACAAAGAAAAAACCGGATCAATGATCGAGGTTTTTCTTTTAAGAGAACTCAATTCACAAAGTCTATTGTGGGATACAGTAGTTGATCCCGCTCGCAAAATCAGAATTGGAAACAAACTCTACTTCGGCCCTAATGACGAATTGGTAGCAGAAGTAATTGACAATACAACTTCAAGAGGCCGCACATTGCGTTTTCTTTATGACGGAAGCCATGAGGATTTCAAAAAATTGATCTATCAATTGGGTGAAACTCCAATACCGAAATACATTAAAAGACCAGTAGAGGCAGAAGACGAGCAATCGTTCCAAACCATCTTCGCTAAAGAAGAGGGCGCTGTTGCTGCTCCCACTGCAGGATTGCACTTCAGTCGTGAACTCTTAAAGCGTTGCGAGATCAAAGGTGTTCAACTTTCTGAGATAACGATGCATATTGGTCTTGGCACGTTCAGACAAGTAGAAGTTGAAGATCTCACAAAACACAAAATGGAAAGCGAACAGTGCATAATTCCTGAATCTACGTCCAACACAGTTAATCGGGCGTTGGCAACAGGCAAAAGAGTTTGTGCTGTTGGCAATACTGTGCTTAGAGCTTTTGAGAGTAGTGTGAGCACTGAAAGAACGTTAAAACCGTTTGACGGATGGATCAGCAAATTTATCTACCCTCCATTTGAGTTCAATATCGCCGACAGTCTTATTACTAACTTCCACCAACCTGAAAGCGCACTTCTAATGTGTGTTACGGCATACGGTGGTTATGATCTTGTAATGCATGCTTACAACGAAGCTATTAAAAATAAATACCGCTTTTGGGCTTATGGTGACGCAATGCTGATCCTTACCTAAAAGCAATGACAATATATAGTTAAAACAATTATTAGAAATCCGCTAACTTTGAGTTTTGCGGATTTTTTTGTGCTTATGTTAGTGCGAGTCCTTTTAACCATCCTAGTTATTTGCCTTTCAGGACTCACCCTTAAAGCGCAAAAAAAATTGCGCTTGCAAGAAATCGCAGGCAAAGTGATGTTTCATGAGGTGGCTGACAATGAATATCAACTGCGATCTTTATTTAAAAAGAATAAAAAAGACAATGTGCGATTAACTGCCATTGCTCTTAATGTATCGCTTGGCTTGTTAGGTGTCCATAGACTGTATCTTGGAACAGATGTCAAAATAGCAGCAGCTTATGCTCTCACTTGTGGTGGCGGCTGCATTCTTTGGTTAGTCGATTTAGGACTACTAATCGGTACAAAAGACATCACACCTTTTATGAATAATCCAAGATTGTTTATGTGGACAATTGAGGATTAAACTATCGCCCAACGACATTTCACAAAACATTTACTTCTCGCTCAAGTAGTATTCCAAATTCTTTATTGATTGAGTTGATAATATCTGTGCTGAGGTCATAGATTTCTTTACCGCCTGCATTGCCATAATTTACCAAAACCAACGCCTGATTTTTATGTATTCCACAATCTCCCACAACTCTACCCTTCCAACCCAATGTTTCTATTAACCAACCCGCCGGTAATTTGACTTCTATTTCGCTCACAGGATAACCTGGAGAGTTTGGATATCGACCTTTTATCTCATTGTAGAGATCGATTCCTATAATAGGATTTTTGAAAAAACTTCCGGCATTACCCAAAACTTTTGGATCCGGCAATTTTGATGACCTGATATTAATGACAGCATTCGCAACATCTTTAATAGTAATTCTATCAAGATTCATCTTGTCTAATTCAGATTCGATCGCTCCATAATTTGTGATAAGAACAGGGCGCTTGTTGAGCTTATATGTAACCGATGTGATTATCCATTGTCCTTTTCCTTGGCGTTTAAAATAGCTTTCACGATAACCGAACGAGCATTCGGCCAAGTCAAATGTCTTTGACTCCCCTGTATTAAGGTGAAACGCCTGAAGCTCCTGAAAAACGTCTTTAATTTCCACTCCATAAGCACCTATGTTCTGCATGGGGCTGGCACCAATACAACCGGGAATCAACGCCAAATTTTCGATACCCGCGTAACCCGCAGTTATGCACGACATCACAAAAGGATGCCACATTTCTCCTGCGGCCGCCTTGACATAATAATGATTTTCATCTTCACTGACCAATTCGATTCCTTTGAGTTCGTTTTTGAACACAATACCGTCGTAGTTCTTTGTGAAAAGAATATTACTTCCCCCACCCAATATCAGTTGATTGCGTTTAGTAATAAATGGATTTGCAAGCAATTCCCGAAGTTCTTCTATTGTTTCGAATTTGGAAAAATATCGAGCAATGACATTAATACCGAATGTATTAAACTGTTTAAGAGAAATATTCTGCTCTATCATATTCCTACAAATATGTGTACTTTCTGCGATTAAAATCTTTGATGAAATCACTTCTTATCGAACATAAAATGTTCAAATAAAAATACGATCCAACTCGGTTTCACAGTGAGTTAGAATGGACTGATACTCTAACTCATCAATTATTGCATAAACTCCGGCTTGAAGTGATAACATATCTTGAATAAGCAATCGTTCGGGCCAAATAGCCGCAGATAGTGCATTAATTGCATACTTCTTGGGTAACAACTGTATTTCCTCCATCGTTGTGAAACTTGAAATTTTATAGTAACTCTTTCCATTTGATAGCCTTCGGTACTGAGGAAATTGAAAATCCATCAATGTATAATTTAGTTTATGATTGTGCTACAAATATCTACATTCTTTGAATTGACGCTACCAAAAACAGAAAAAATTACTCCGCAAAAAGTCCTTTGAATAAAGTAAATTTGTCCGAAGGAGTTTTACAAAAATTAATCTATCTCTTAATTTGGTTTATTGGCTTATGAAAAAATTTCTTGAAAGTATCGCAGAAAACGTTTTGGATTCAGGGAAAACCGACCTAAGTGGATACCGTATCGTGCTCCCTGGAAAACGAGCCGGATTTGAACTAAAAAAAATTATTGCAGAAAAACTTAACAAAGCACATTGGGCTCCAATCACCTGCACACTGCCGGAACTTGTAACCGATCTTACTTCATTTTCTCTTGCAAGTAGAATAGAACAAACCATCACACTTTTCAGATGCTACAGAACTTTAGGAAGCAAAAGCGCAGAATCATTCGAGGACTTCATAAAATGGGGAAGCATTGTACTCAACGACTTTGGCGACATCGAACATTATCTCGTAGATCCAAAAGAAATATTTAGTGATCTAAGAAAAATACAAGATATCCAAAACTGGAGCTTTAACAACGAAAATTTAAGCGAAAGTCAAATAAACTATTTAGCGTTTTGGAATGATTTAGGAGAACTTTACAATCGTTTTGAAGAGATGCAAGCAATAGCATTGAAATACACCTATTCCAGTGTGCTCAAAGCCATAGCAACAGGTAAAATTATTCCAATGATTCCAACTACTTGCAATGAATTTCTATTCGCAGGCCTTGCTAACTTCTCTCCCGCGGAACAAAAACTGATTGAAAAATTATCTGTTGTAAAACCAGTTCAAGTTTTTTGGGATGCAGATAAATATTACATCGAAGATCCCGTAAATGAAGCGGGTGCACTTATCCGCTCTACCCTAAACCGCAATCACAAAATAATTCATCCCAATAATGGTCTTTTGGATTCCCCAAAAACATTTATTTTCAACGAAACTGTTACGCCAATTGCTCAAGTATTTGCAGCAGCCTCTGACATAGAAAAAATAGGACACGCTGACCAATTGGATTGTGCTGTTGTAATTGCAGACAATGCGTTGGGTGAGCCATTTATTCACGCTCTCAATAAAGGACAAACAAAAATTCAAATTGCATATGCATATCCATTAAATCAATCAAAAGCTTGCAAATTGATTTATCAAATTTTTTCAATTCTCTCCAAATCAGAAAAGAATAAGGGTGGTATCTATTATAAAGATTTTGAAGAGTTACTCAATTATCTAGATTTATCGGGCATCAACGCGTTACAAAACGCTGAAATAACAAAGTTTTTAATAAAAAATGTAATTATTTATCTTGGCGAAAATCATTTGCAAAAACTTGTATCTGAGCATCCAAAAGTTCAAGATTTGATCGACTTAATACATCCGAAAGACCCAATTACAAAAATCATCGACATCGGCATTTGGCTCAGAAATACTGATCAGAACATCTCACTTCCCGAGCAGGAAAAAGCAGCTTTCAAAAGCATTTCTGAAATTCTAATTCATCTTAATGATCTTCTTTTACAGTTTCCAGATCTTGCCAATTATCATTCCATTGAGGCACTTTGGTTTCACTTAATGAATAAAGAATACTTGAGTCTAGAATCGGAAAATGATGAAGGAATTAAGATCTTGGATTTGAATGAAACATTGGCTTTCGATTTTAAAAACTTATTTATTCTTGGTGCGAATGAAGAAAATATACCCGGTAACAATTTCGCTCAAACGCTCATTCCATTTGATTTGCGCGCAGTCTACAAACTGCCATTGCCACAAATGAAAGATGCGAGTGTTGCATACACGTTTTACAGAGCTATTCAGCGGGCACAAAATGTTAATCTGTATTACTCCACTATTTCATCTGACTACAAGGGAACAGAAAAAAGTCGTTTTTTAAATCAGATTCAATTTGAACTTGCCAAAAAAAATGGCTCTCTTACAATTATCAAAAGGCAACTTCGCCTTCCTGAAAATAAATTATCTACACAAAGAAAAATCACGAATAGCGACTGGGTAAAGACAAGATTGGACGAACTTTTTGAAAGGGGAATTTCACCATCAGCAATCAATAAATTCAACGCTTGTCCACTCGATTTTTATCACCGATATGTTCTAGGTTTAGGTGAAGACGATGAAATGGAAGAAGACTTGAGCAGTGCAACTATTGGAAGTATAGTACACAAAGTCCTCGAAGACTTTTACAAACCCGATGTAGGTGTTTACCCTACCACAAAAGATTTTGATGCTCTGAAAGACAATCTGAAAACTGCTATCAATCGGGCTTTTCAATCGCAATACTCAGAATCGAATACGCCTTCAGGTTTTAATTTACTTGCTACTGAAGTAATTAAAAACATGCTTGATTCTTACCTTGACTATGAGAAAAAAAGAATAAATAAATCACCCAACGATAATCTTAACAAAAAAATCATCGCAGTAGAAATGCAATTAACACGTGCAGTGCCTCTCGATAATCATCCAAGAAAAACAGCGTTTAATCTTTACGGACTTGCAGATAGAGTTGAAGAAATTGGAGGCTTTCACCACATCTTAGACTACAAAACGGGAAAAGTCGAAAAAAAGGATCTTGAAGTTCCTATCGCAATAGAAAAAATATTTGATGAAGGAGCCTCATCTAAACTTCTACAAATGATTTGTTATATCTATATGTACAGTAATAAAAATGCATTGCCCGAAAATTGTAGGACTGCCTTTTATAGCTTCAGATTTCACTCTCAGGGTTGGATGTATGTCACCAAAAAAGACCAAACGGAAATAGACAATAATTTTCTTTTACAATTTGAAAAAGAACTCTTAATCTGGCGTGAAAAGGTATACACCACAGAACACTTTGAGCACAATCAAAAAGCACAATATTGTCAATTTTGTCAAACAAATCACTCAGCGGACTAGGCCATAATTCGACAGTAATTTTTTGAGTATAGCGTTGATATCTTTCGAAACTCGAAGGCCAACAATAGCGCTCCAAAAAAATATGGTCACAATAGAACCTCGCAATAAAATATCGAAATATGCATTTGTGAGATGAGGAAGAATTACTACTAAAAGAAATGATATTACACCAACCAAAATCACTTTAACAAAAACAAAACTGTAGGGTTGAAAGCCAAACTTTTTCCAAATAAAAATATATCTGAGCAAGTTGAATAAAAAATATGTAATACACGAAGCGAGCGCGGCGCCCGTTAATCCAAAGATTGGAATAAGAATAAGATTAGAAATTACAGTTACTACAACCAATAACAACATAAAGTAAGTGTCATATCTAAAGAATGATGAAGTTGCGATGATAATACCATTTACTCCGGTTGCCATATCGATTAGATAACCAAGTCCAACAAACAAAATCACATACTTCCCCTCCGAGTATTCCTTTGGCATTAGAGTGAATAGACTATCGATATTGGTCAGAATTCCTATCAGTAAAAAACTTCCGATTATTAGTTGATTTAAACATGTCTTATGATAAATATTTCGGATAGAATTAAGGTCTTTTGTTTTCCATGCATCAGCAATAATTGATGATGAAATTCTGCCGATAGAACGTGAAGGAATATGAATAACACTACCGAAATATGTGGCAATGGCAAATATTCCGGCAGCGGACAATCCTAATTTGTCATTGACAATAATCTTATCAATAGTGGATATAAGAAGGCTTGACAAACCTGTTATGACTGAAAACAACGCGACATAAAGCATTTCTCTCTTGATTGCCGGCGTAAGAAAAGCCCAAGCTGGTTTGATACTAAATTCGCCCTGCCACCATAAATATATAGCCATAATAATACCAACAGAACTGAAACTGGCACAATAAACAAAAACAAATTGAGCAAATGTGAGCCAATTACAATAATAACAATAAGCACCAATTAACACGAATATGCGCAATAAAACTTCTTTGATAAAAACACCTGCCGTGGTGTGATAAACTGATCTTGAATAGGCGTCAAAAACATTATAAAGTGACCAAAAAAAGGTAAGTGGCACTAAGTAAAACAAATATTCCGATAGCAACTTCGATTTTTCCTGATTGCGTAAGGCATAGTCATCTGCGAAAAGCACGTAAATAATAATGAAGACAACAAATCCAAAAAGAGATACAGCGAGCGGATAAAAAAGAAATCCATGATGTCCCTTTTCCTTACTTCTAAAATGCGGAAACATTCTCGTAATAACTCCAGTAAAGCCAAGATTACCTAGCGAACCCGACATTATCGTAATCGAAATTAAAAGATTGAGCAAACCATTCTGTTCAGGAGAAAGCAGATTCCGGTTGACATACCAAACAGTCAAAAACCCAAGAGCCGCTCCCAAATATGAAAAAATCGCCGCTCGCGAAGCTTGTTTAATTACTATTCCCACATCAAATAATCTATTGGAACTATTATCTGCTTCAAAGAAACGAAGACCACATCAAACTAAATAAATGCATTCAGTTACTTCTCAACCATGGATGCAGCCAGGGGAGTTCCGGCAGAAATATCTGAAGTTGATCTTTTACCAAGAACATTTTCCCACTCTTTGGGAACAAGTCCGAGCGCAGGTCGAATAATTCTCAAATTCGATTCCGTAAATAATTCACCTGCCATAATATCAGCAGCTACATAAATACTTCTTTTGTAGAAGACTTTTTTCTTCGGCTGGTTGAACCTGAGTTTGAATTGAACCAAGAGCCCAAAAAGCTTTTTGGGATTCCTCTACCAGCAACTTCATCTCATCCGGCTCCATGCTAAAAGCGCTATCCACTCCACCCTCAGCGCGGTTGATCGTGAAGTGTTTTTCAATCACTGTTGCTCCCAATGCCACAGCCGCAATAGATACACCAATACCCATCGTATGATCAGATAGTCCGACTTCACAATTAAATCGTTGCTTTAAATATGGGATTGTAAGAAGATTAGAATTGGCCGGTGACGCAGGGTATGTGCTTGTGCATTTGAGCAGAACAATCTCTTTGCAACCAGAGGATTTTAAAACCTCAACACTTTCGGCAATGTCGTCGATGCTTGCCACACCCGTACTCATGATTACAGGTTTTCCAGTGGCCGCCACTTTTCTAAGAAGTGGATGATGTGTATTTTCGAAAGAAGCAATTTTATAAATTGGAACATTCAATGACTCCAAGAAATCGACTGCACTCTCGTCGAATGGCGAACTGAAAGCCATCATTCCCAGTTGATTCGCAAGATGGAATATTGGTTTATGCCACTCCCAAGGAGTATAAGCTTTTGAATAGAGATCGTATAACTCCTCGCCTTTCCAAAGAGAATTATTATCCGCAATAGTGTATGCCCCGCGTATAGTAATGGTATCTGCGGTGTAAGTCTGGAGCTTTAAGGCATGCGCGCCTGATGCGGCGGCAGCTCTTACAATCTCCAAAGCTTTATCAAGCGATTGATTGTGATTACCGCTCATTTCAGCAATGATGAAGGGGGTGGGATTTTTGTGGAGAATCGACATCTATGGAATTTACAAATCTAGCTTATCTGAGAATCTGAAGATTGAACTCTAGTGTTTCCTCTAAATTCTTGATCTTATATTTTGCAGTACAAAAATACACTCCCTGCTCTACATCTTAACCATTACTAAGCTTTCCAGTCCAAACAAAATCTTCATCTTTTGTTTCGAATAGTAAATTGCCCCAAGGATTATATATTTTAAAATCAATTAATTCGAAGCAATCTCCGAGGGTGGGAAATAATTTATAAGTGTCATTATCGGAATCATTATTAGGAGTAAAGACATTAGGGAAAATAAACTCCGGAATTGGTTGTTCGGGGACTTCCACGAATATATTCACGTCTACTGAGCAAGCATCTGTGTAGTAGATCTCAACATGTGAATTTGTGTTTGAAATCTGATGAAGAAGCTGAACACTTTGCGAAGGATTATTTAATTCATATTGGAAGAGTTTACCTCCGATTAGTGGACTAAAACCGCGGTATTTCGAAACATACAATTTTGTTCCATCTGCTGACCATTCTACATCAACCACTCCAGCATATAAGTTACTCGAATTTCCCATAGGAGTAATTGGAATATCTCTTACATTTGAAATATCCGAACTATTGGCATCAAAATCCATTAATAAAACCGGATCACTTTCACGAAAACTTCCTAGACACAATTTATCTGAAACGGCAGAATATCTTATAACTTGAACACCGCCCTAATTAAACTGATAATCATAACTACTTACAAGATTAATTCCTGTTTCATCTATCAAAAAAACATCCACAATCGATTCTCCATATTGGGGGGAAATAAGCCAATAATCACGTGACCCATTTTTAGGTATTATTTCGAGAGCTTCAGAAACATTAATTGACCATAAGATATTTTTTCATTGCCTACAACATCTCCAAACGGAACGGAAACGATGCCATTACCAACCAAGTTCATATCTACTTTGCTAAGATAAAGATTATCAATTGATTGCGTTTCTGTCGCCGTATTTATTGAGAAAACATAAAACTCATAGCAACTGCCAGGCACCGGACAAATTTTACCACTGCCATGAGTTGAATTACCACCAAATAAATTTGAACCATTCGGCATTAGATTATGAAATCTATCCACCACTCTTCTGCCATCAGTCTAAAAAACTAAGTCACCGGTATTTGGATCATTAAAAACAAAACCACCCGCCCATCCAAATGGATTAATCGTGGTGGTAACGATTGAAGGCTCATTTGAGTTATCAAGTACTATTCCAATACCATTGCTTCGAAAATGCCAATTTTTTCGCAAATTATCCTGGCCAATAACGTTGACTACTAGAAACGACAAATCCGATTGATATGCAATATCGTATAGAAGCTAAAGAATTCAACATAGAAATAAAATACAAAGAAGTTTGAAAAATACGAACTTGCTATACAACAATCCCAAAAATGCAGATATTGATAACAAATTCGAAAATGAAGACCTTTTGTCTTAACAATTTGATCGTGAGCTTTTAGATTTTCATAAATACAGCTAACTCTATAATAGTTAGCTCGTTTTATTTATTAAAATCATTTTATTCACGAGAACATCATATATGCACATTTCATTTACAACTATATAACCTGCATTTTTGAAAGAATTAAATGAAGGTTTATTCGTTTTTTTTATGTAAGCCACAATCGGTAGTTGAGGATCATTTTTCATGAATTCATCTGAACCCATTCTTACTATTTCTCTTGCATATCCCATGCTTCGATGATCAGGATCAACATTCAGCCCCGCAACATATTCTTCATTATTTAATTGAAATCTGAGTTGACCAACAACCTCTGCGGATTCGTTTTCAAATACATAAAGTGTTGTTTCCTTGTCATTTAGTTTTGATTTATACCAAGTAGAATGTTCTTCAAAACTAATTTCATTTTGATTGAATGATTGTTTGCGGACTTCTGGATCTCGAGCCCAGCGATAATAAAGATCTAAATCCGCAAGATTTGCAAGTCTCAAATTAATTTTCATCTCCTTAGAAATCTATTAGTTCGAAAAACTCATCTCTAATTCGCACTCCGGAATTTCCATCGAACAATTCCTGCTGTACATTTACTAATTTATTGAGCAACGCAGTATCCTTTATTAAAAGCGCCAATTTGCTTTTAAGCTCAAGTATCGGAACATTCAAATTACCAATATTTATTACAACGCCGCTTGCAGAAAGACCACTGAGAATTCCAAGTTGATTATCCGCAGTATAGCCGGTAATTATTGCTATTCCAACATCACAGCATTCAAGTGAAATAGTACTCGCTGGACAAATCGCAATATCACAAATACTCAACACATGGATAAGCTCGTCAGCAGATATGTTCCTATGAAGAATAATAGCTCGTTTGTGCTCTTCAGCAAATTTTATTAATGATTGAAAATGAGGGTTTACATCGCTAACCATCAAATGAATTCTATTCAATCCATGAATCTCAAGCAAAGCCTTGGTATAATTTAATGTTAGGTTGTGCTCATCAGATGCACCCATGCTGATAAAGACACTTTCCACTTTACTAAGTGTATGCTTAGTCCGATTAATTTTCAAGAACTCGGGTCTTAGAAGAACGTATCGAAAACCCAATAATAATTTGGAGTATCGTTCAGTATCATAATCCTCACCGATTACTCCTCCTGAATGATTAATAACAACATCAGCAACATGATGCCATGCATGCAGGTCATCAATTGCAACAAGTTTGTTTCCTGAAATTTTTATCCCAACTTGATACTCGGTTCTAAAATTATATCCATCCAACACAACAATGTCGGCGGACTCCATCTTAGATTTCAAATGAGTTAAATCCTCATGAAAATCTTTTGTTGAAGGAATCGTCACATAATCAAATCCTGCAGTTTTTAGAATATCATAAACGTGTTGTGCAGTTTCCTGAATCACAAAATAAATTCTGAAATTATCTCTTAGCATCTCCGCGAGTGCGATACACCGCACAACATGCCCCATACCAATATCCCTTCCGCCATCACAGCGGATCACCACACGTGGAAGAGGATCAATATTAATCATGACTTTTTTTGTTCTACCATCGCGTTGATGGAAACGAGTTCAGGATTAGCCATCAAGATTGACTCTATCTCCAAATGGTTTTTTTGTTGTGAATTGTATTGATTAATCAATATTTCTACAAGTTCAAAATCCTCCTCTGTATCCACACAAACACGCAGATTACTGCGATCTTCCATCTGACTTATGTTGTGCACATTTACCCTTCCCGATTTATTCTTCCATAGATATGGAGTCACATGTTCACGATCAAAAAGTTCGTTAGAATGTCGATGGGCATCTAGAAGCATTTTCGTCGAAGCCATTTCAAAATCAAATCCTCTAGCAAACGTTCGTGGAAAACAATTGCTGAGATAAACATTGTCATCATTTAAACGAATAAATTCTTCCACACCCTCTAGTATTAGATCAGAATCAATAAAAGGACAGTCTGATGTTACACGAATAAAATACGTTGCCCGACAAAACTTAAGAGCTGTTATAAAACGATCAAGCACATCTTCTTCACTACCTCTGACACATGCTATATTTTCAGCTTTACAGTATGCTTCAACAGCATTATCTTCAGAATTTATTGTGGTTGCTATGACTAAGCCAAGACCTGTCTTTTTTAATCGATCGATGTGATAACCAAGCAGAGTTCGCCCTGCGACTTCTTTCAAAATCTTTCCCGACAAGCGTGTACTTGTCATTCGGGCCTGACTGATTATTACAAAGTCGCTTTTGTTCATTGCAAATATCAAACAGTAAATTCAGGATCAACATGCTCCTTAATAAGTGCTCGGATTTCTTCTAGTCCTATCCAATGGTCATTGTTTCCTGAGTGATAATTAAAACCAACGGGCACCGATTTAGCGTTGAAGTCTGAAATAAATGCTGAAATATCAAATACTGGTACCTGCGGAAGGATTGCATAATACTTTCCTAAATCATAAGTAGTAAAAGAATCAGACTGCGTAATCATTTCTTCGTGCACCTTTTCGCCCGGACGAATTCCAACAATTTCTGTTTTTGCATCCGGAGCAATTGCGGCAGCCACGTCTGTTATTTTGTATGAAGGAATTTTAGGGACAAATATTTCACCCCCATGAGCGCGATGCATTGCAAATAAAACCATATCTGCACCATCTTGTAATGAAATATTGAAACGAGTCATATTGGGATCTGTAATTGGCAATACTCCCTCCTTTTTTTTCTGAAGAAAAAATGGAATCACCGAACCATTACTGCCCATTACATTTCCGTAACGAACAACCGAAAACCGAATACTCGTTCGGCCTCTAATGTTGTTCGCTGCTACGAAGAGTTTATCGGAACATAATTTTGTTGCACCATAAAGATTAATTGGCGCCGCAGCTTTATCAGTTGAGAGTGCAACAACATTAATCACTTCTGTTTCTAGAGCCGCATTGATCACATTTTCAGCACCAAGAACATTTGTTTTTACACATTCCATCGGATTGTATTCTGCAATTGGAACATGTTTCATTGCAGCAGCATGTATTACGTACTCAATACCTTTAAAAGCTCTTTTGAGTCTTTCGAAATCTCTTACATCACCTATAAAATAACGGATCGCATTGTATTTTGAATGCGGAAATTGCTGAGCCATTTGGTATTGCTTTTGCTCATCGCGCGAGTAAATAACCAAGCGTGCAATTTTCGGAAATCTCTCCAAAATAGTTCTGGTCAATTGGACACCCAATGAACCTGTACCTCCGGTAATCAATACTGATTTCCCATTCAAATCCAACATAAGTTCTTTTTTATATGATTGGTCAAAGTTAGCTTACCTGATGTTTAATTGCACAGCCGATTATTGCTGTGACCTCAGAAAATGATCTATAGAAGTCATTTCACTAGAATGTTTTTTCAACCAGTTCAGATCCTTGTCCCACCAAGCTGACTGTTGCAGCTTTTCTATTTGTTCTGATTCGAATCGATAACGAATATGTTTAGCAGGAACTCCGCCAACTATGCTATAGGGTTCCACATCTTTTGTTACTATGGATCCTGCGGCTACAATGGCACCATTGCCTATAGAAATTCCTGTTTTAAGAATTGCCCTAGCCCCTATCCACACGTCATGTCCAATTGTTGTTGTGGGAAATTCCTCGAACAATTGTTGTTCTGTTATCTTTGGAAAATCGTCGCCTTGTAATGAGTAAAACATCGGATGCGAACTAACAAAAACTGACGAAGGGTGTTCCCCCAAGCCAATCAGCACCTCGGGACCAATACAAACAAATTTACCGATCTCGGCAGAATAGACTTGTGAATTGCGATTAACGTAAGAAAAATCACCCATCTCAACGTTACGCAAGCGCGAATATTTGTGGACTTTATTATATTGAGTAAAACTGCAATTCTGAATATCTGCAAGGTATCCAAGGCGAATTTTTCTGTTTGGATATCGAATCTGAAGTGCCGCAAGTTTAAATAACCACCGGAGCCAAAGAGTAATAGAATTGGTAAACAAGGACTCCATCATAAGCTTTCTATTTTTTTTCTTGGATAGGCGTCAACATAAGTGTATTCACTGCAATTGTAAACTTTCGCACCTAAATAATTGGCAAATGAATTCATCTTTTGATGACCATCAAAAACTTTGGCCCATGCATGAAAAGCTTCATCCATTCGGAACGTTTCGGTTTTGTGAGGAGCTTTGACAAATGGAACAGCCTTGAGTTGTTTTTCATCATCGTGAAAATGTACCTGCTTTAGACAGACTACATTTTGCTCATTCACTAACAATTGTTCATGCCAACTATGATCGGCGCCAACTACAATGACTTCTTTATATCCGGCATTAAGCGCAAGAAAAACAGAAGCCACGAGTACATTCTGACTCTGCGGCATTGCGAGATTATGTTTAAAGAAAAAATATTGTACCTTCTTGAAACCCCTAAAAACAGTGTAATTGATATAGTTGATGGTGATATTAGAGTTGTTTTCCAAAAGCGATTTTATCATCGGATAATTGCTAGCTGTTCTTGGTAAAACAATCGTCATTGGCCACGAAGTTTTCTTGGAAATACATTCGATAGCTTGTAACATCAACTCTCCTCTTCCTTGCCAAATACCGGGGTCGAGCATTACATAATATGCCGGTTTTAACTCTTCGTAATGCTGTGAAACAGAGAATGAGTTGACACAAAAAAGAGGAGTTTTCTTAAAAAATTCCGGATATAATTCCAGTGATTTTGAAAGCGATGGACCATTGCCAAGAACGACACAACGGCTCCTTTTATCCGATTTTAGTCCAAGACCGGATCTAGAATTCAACAAAACCTTGATACACGACACCAATGTATTAGCAATGTCGAAAACAAAGACGCTGAATTGTTTGTATCCATTTGTAGATGTCATTTGACCGTAAAGTTATTAGAGCAAGTCTCTTTATTATTGCATCGCGATTGAAATATCTCAACTATCAATTGCTAATATTCTAAATTTATGACTCATCTGCCAAAAATCAGTGTTGTTACTGTTGTTTTTAATGCAGAAAATATTGTAGGCAAAACAATTGAAAATGTCTTGAGTCAGCAATATGAAAATCTTGAGTACATTATTATTGATGGTGCATCAACTGATTCTACACTTGCAATTGTTAAGACTTTTGGTGATAAAATCAGCAAAGTATTATCACAAAACGATCGTGGAATATATGACGCGATGAATAAAGGCCTTGCCTATTCAACTGGAGAATACGTCATTTTTATGAATGCCGGCGATTTTTTTTACAATAATGCTGTGTTAAGAGACATGATAGCGACGCAGCCTGATGCAGATGTTTATTATGGGAATACGAAAATTATAAATTCGAAAGCAGAAGAACTTGGCGACCGCAGACATACTCCTCCAAAGAATTTAACTTGGAAAAGTCTACAAATGGGAATGTGTGTTTCTCATCAATCCATACTTGCAAAGCGCAGTTTAGTCGAGGCATTTGATATTCGTTACAAAATCAGCAGTGATATCGATTGGACTATAAGACTTCTCAAAAAATCGACTCTAATCGTTAATACAGGAATGTATGTTTCAAAATTTCTCGAAGGAGGCCTTTCTGCTCAAAAACAGAAACAAGGACTGAAAGAACGTTTTGACATTATGCAAAATCATTACGGCCTCGCAAGGACTCTGTTAAACCATTTGTTTATCGCTGTGAAATATTTGTTTCAGAAGCTCAGCAGAAATTCGATGACCTGATTTAGAGGAATTATTCTTGGGCTCTTAACTCATTACGTGGAGCCGGTAATGGTTGCTTAGGCACACTCCTTTTTGCCTTTTTAATACTAACATTCAGTTCAAATCCAAGCAACACTATCATACAATTAAAATTCAACCAGATAAGTAACACCATCAAGGTTCCAATTGAGCCATAGAGTTTATTGAATTGCGCAAAGTTGTTTACAAAATAAGCAAAAGCTAGAGAGGTTATCAAAAAAATGAACGTTGCAAACGACGCTCCGACGTTAAAAAATCGCCATTTGCGCCAGCGCTTTCCTACACCTACATAATACAAGGTACTTATAATTGAATAGATTAGAAAAACTGAAATCACCCACTTTGCAAAATTGAGTATTGGCAGAAAACCTTTATCGCCAATAATGCCTATTTTATGAAGATAGTTAAAAAGATAACCACTAAAAGCAAGTATCGTAACGGCAAAGGTCATCAATATTCCCAAGACAAAAATTAATATGATACTCGCTATTCGCATCACCCATACGTTGCCCTTTTCATCGAGGTGATAACTTGAGTTAAATCCCACAAGAACAGCGTTAACACTGTTGGATGCATAGTAGATTGTCAAGATAAAACCGATAGACAATAGAGCAGTATGTTTTTTGTTAATCAAGTCGTCCAGTGTAGACTCAAAAAGTGAAAACGTATCGCCAGGGAAAAAACCTCTAAGACTGTCGAATAAACTGTCTTGAAAATTCTCGATTGGGATGTAAGGAATCAATGTTAGAAGCATTATGATTCCGGGGAAGAACGCCAAAAACAATCTAAATGAAATTGCGGAGGCTCTAGTTGCCAATTGACCTTTATAAATTGCTTCAGAAAAAAATTTAAGCACGTACCACATCGAAAGCCCCTGAAATCCTAATGGTTTCATTTCCTTCAATAATATAACGGACCTTTTTATAAAAGACCATCGCATTATTTTATTGACCCAAATAGAAACCTTCGTTGGCATAATAGCGGGCTAAATTAAAACTGTAAAAGGTTAAATTTAATTTTTTTCATGATTGATAAATTCGATCAACGTTGAAAGAAATTATTTACTGATTAAAACGCCTTTAAACTCAGGTCGAGACTGTTGATTTGGTGTGTCAATGCACCCATCGAAATATAATTAACCCCGCATTGAGCATATTCTCTTACGTTAGCTTCAACGATACCGCCTGAGGCTTCAGTTTCGCAGCGTCCGTCAATAAGTTTCACGGCTTCGCGCAACTGTTCAGGTTTGAAATTATCCAGTAAAATTCTGAAAACAATTCCTGATTCTAAAATAACTCTTACTTCCTCCAGATTGCGCGCTTCAGCTTCAATTTTGAGTTGTCTACCCGATATTTCGAGATACGTTTTTACATTCTCCAATGCCTTACCAACGCCACCGCTGTAGTCACTGTGATTGTCCTTCACCAAAATCATATCATACAATCCAAATCTGTGATTGACGCCACCTCCAATTTTTACTGCGAGTTTTTCAAAGTATCGAAATCCCGGAGTAGTCTTTCGGGTGTCCAACAGCTTACAGCCAGTGCCGGCAAGGAGCGATTGAATGCGATTCGTTTTGGTTGCAATACCACTCATACGCTGCAAAATATTGAGGGCTAGTCGCTCTCCTGTTGTAATGCTACGTGAACTACCATATAATTTAAATGCAATATCCCCGGGCTTAATGGGCGAGCCATCTTCAAGAAGCCTTTCAAATTTAAGAGTTGGATCAATTAGCTCAAAAACTCGTTGAGCGATTGTAATTCCAGCAAGAATTCCAGTGTCTTTCACGAGTAATTGGCCTTTCCCCATTGAACCTTCAGCAATGGTTGAAAGAGAGGTGTGGTCGCCATCGCCAATATCTTCAGCCATCGCCATGCGAAGAAATGAATCTAGATCAAAGTTGGATAATTGCATGGCGCAAAATAAACCCAAATCATTTAACAGAAAACGAAAGAGATTTTGCCACAAACGAAAATCATAGAAACTACATTACTCATGCTATCTATCTCAATATTTTGATGAAAAATAAAAACAAATCCACAAGAATTGCAGTGGTGTAGGAGGATTTTCCGTTCTAAAATATTTACTCCATTGCCATCTTTTCTAAAATCTGATGTCTGAGTACATCACAGAAAAAAGCATTTTAATGTGTCCAGCAACTTTCTGACATTTTAACTCAGAAATTTAACCCGATGGAATTACAAATCAATCCTCAGTTTCAATCTTCAATTGTTTGATAAGAATGACATCGCCCGACTTGCGCATAAAAAATGTAACTCGAAAATCTCCTTTACCAGTGTTGAGAACACCAATCCTGTATTGGTCATCCAATTTGGAAGTACCTTGATGTTTTACTGCAAAATTTTTGACTGTATTTTGAACAAAAAATCCCGCTAGAGCCTTTTGCGCTTCTGCTTTGCTAAGCGACTTGTCATTTTCGGGCAACGCCAAGTCGACCTGAGGCATAAAATAAACTGCAACACCTGCTGCATCTCCCTTTTTCAGCGCCTCGCTTACTTTTGGGGTTATGTCGGCCTGCGCCCATCCACTAAGAGAGAGCAAGAGCAGAAGAGTGAATGTCAGTAGTTTCATCTTGATTTGTAAATGTATAAGAAAAAGTTCACTTCCGACTCTTTACAATCATCGAGCCAAGTGCAAGTGTATTGGAAAATTATCTAAACTGAACGACACATTTCTATAAACGACTAACAAAATCGACCCCTCCATCCACTCTCCAGTTTGATAGAGTATAGTCCCAGTTTAATACTTCTGAACCTATCTACCCTCGACGCTCGCCTTTGTGGAAACGATCTAAGCTAAATATTTTGACCCAATTCGAGGATTTACTTTGAGAAACACGAAAAAGGGATTACTTTTGTCGCCCGTTTTTAAAAACAGTTCGGAACATTGAAGCGTGAAAACTTTAAAGGAATATAAAATTCCGTTTTTGGGATTAAAGACCGGAGATCACCGCTTACAGTACAAACTGGACGGTTCGTTCTTTGAAAAGTTTGAGTTTTCTCAGATTGAGTCATGCAACATTGACGTTGATCTAGACTTTGAAAAGCAGGCATCGATGATGCTTTTGCATTTTCACCTTAAAGGAACCTTAGCGGTCACTTGCGACCGTTGTGGAGACGACACTATTCAACCTATTGATTTTCAGCAGGATTTAATAGTAAAGTTTGGTGAAGAGACAGAAGATGGTGTTGATGAGCTTCTAATTTTAGGACCACGTGAACACGAAATAGATGTTAGTCAATATTTATACGAATATGCACATTTGGCAATACCTATAAGAAATGTACATGCCGATGAAGCAGACTGTAACCAACAGACCCTTATGGCATTGGAGAAGTATAAAACAACTGAGACAGGCGATACCAAATGGGCATCGCTGAAAGACTTGAGCTTTGAAATACCCGAAGAACTAGAAGATTTTGACCTAGACGAAGAAGAATAACAAAAGAAAAACCATACAGATATGGCACATCCAAAACATAAGATTTCCCAAACACGCCAGGCGAAACGCAGAACTCACTACAAAATTGAGGCTCCTAACGTTTCTACATGTCCAACTACCGGTCAGCCACACATGTTCCACCGCGCTCATTGGCACGAAGGAAAGCTCTACTATAAGGGCAAAGTGGTGATCGACAAAGAAACTGCCGAAGCTTAATTTAGTGCCCTGAGAAAGGGTAAAAAATTCGATATTGGTAAGCCAGGTCTGCTTTTTAAGAAAGCGGCCTGGCTTTCTTGGCTTATACCATAAATCAACTATTTTTGATCTTAAATTTGCAGTTAATTCCAAAAGCATTGATTAAAAAGTTCAATGGATTCTTTCATAAATTGCTTTGGGCTATTTGCTGATTAAACCTGGTCTAGAAGAATGCCCAAAAACATTCTACCCTCATGGATCAACAGAAATGTTTGAAAACATTATTTTTCCATCAAATAATGGAGAATTCTGCCTCAAAAGTCAAAAGTGCTTTAAGTTTTCTCCATAGTTTCTACATTAGCCCACTTTTTAGGAGTCTAGTTTTAAATTAAAACACAGTTTCATGAGTGTTATCAGAGCCGCAATTACTGCAGTGAATGGATATGTACCACCCGACCTTCTGACCAACAAGGATTTGGAAAAAATGGTAGACACCACCGATGAGTGGATTCTCACGAGAACAGGAGTAGAAGAGAGACATATTCTTAAGGGAGAGGGACTTGGAACAAGCGACCTCGCGGTAGAAGCTATCAAGGGCCTTCTAAGTAAACGAGGAATCACTGCCAAAGAAATTGATCTTATTATTTGCTGCACAGTAACGCCAGATCTTATTTTCCCCGCTACAGCAAATATAATCAGCGATAAAATAGGAGCCACAAATGCATTCAGTTATGATCTAGCTGCTGCTTGTTCGGGCTTTTTATTCGGATTGGTTACTGGATCACAATTTATTGAGACCGGCAAATACAAAAAAGTAATTGTTGTAGGCGCCGATAAAATGTCGGCCATAGTAGATTATACTGACCGAAGCACGTGTGTGATATTTGGAGATGGCGCTGGCGCGGTATTACTTGAGCCCAACACTGACGGCTTTGGAGTAATTGACTCCATTTTGAAAACAGATGGAAACGGACGTCATTATCTCCATCAAAAGGCAGGTGGGTCTGTGATGCCTCCAACACATGAGACAATTGACAAGCGTCTGCATTTTATTTTTCAAGATGGACAACCTGTATTTAAAGCCGCAGTTGTGAATATGGCCAATGTATCCGCTCAAATTATGGAAAATAATGGTTTGACTAGCGATGATGTTGCTTACCTCGTTCCACATCAAGCTAACTTGAGAATTATTGATGCAACCGCTAAACGAATGGGCGTGAGCAGCGACAAAGTAATGATCAACATCCATAAGTACGGAAATACCACTTCAGGCACCATTCCTCTTTGTTTGTGGGATTGGGAGAAAAAGCTCAAAAAAGGTGATAACTTGATCCTTGCCGCCTTCGGTGGTGGCTTCACATGGGGATCAATTTTTTTGAAGTGGGCATATGATGGCTCGGCTCAACCTTGATTGATTATTTTAAGAATTAGGGTTTTTTATCGTTTTTCGATCAAAACATGTACATTGCTCCCGAAATTGAATTGATTTTAATCTCAAATGAGATTTGTTGGATTTAAATATTTTTAATCTAGATTCGAAAATCTTTAAATGAAACCAAGAACCAATAAACCTTAGTAGTAATTAAGCCATATAAAAGATGAACCTTACACAAATTCAGGAACTCATCAAGTTCGTATCGAAAGCAGGAGTGAGCGAAGTTGAAATTGATCAAAAAGATTTCAAAATCATTATTAAAACGCACGAACCCGAGAAAAAAGGTAAAGGGACTGAATATATTCAAGTTTCTACTCCTCTTGCAGCGCCGCTTGCAGCAACACCGGCAGCGGTCTCAGCTCCTGCTCCTCCTGCTCCAAAAGCTCCGGAAACCAACGGCAATCTCATCGAAGTTAAGTCTCCAATGATCGGGACGTTTTACAGATCATCTTCCCCCGACAAACCTCCTTTTGCAGAAGTTGGCGATACTATAAAGGCCGGAGATACTGTGTGCGTGATTGAAGCAATGAAACTATTCAACGAAATTGAATCTGAAATCTCAGGTAAAATTGTGAAGGTTCTTGTAAATGATAGCACACCTGTAGAATATGATCAGCCGTTATTCTTAATTGAACCTTGAGTAATTTGCCAATGCGCACATGACCAAATGCGCAAATGATGAGAGTTCAATAATTGGCTAATTTTTTCATTTGCCAATTTGTTGATCAGTTCGTTTGATAATTAGAAAGCTGAAAATCCATGCAAACAAAACTTAACAAAAGTAATTCATTGCTGTAGAAATCAGTGGGATTTGCTTTGTCGCTAATTGAATATTGCGAACGATTAGAGGAAGATAAATAATATATTATTGCACGGCAGCGTTATAGATTGGGGACTTCAATTGATGCCAATTCTATGGAAGTACAAAACGCCGAACGCAATCGGGATTTTATACATAAACTCAATATCACGGCAAAAGAAGCTGATGAATCACATTATTGGTTAATGCTTTGCTGGAAATCAAAGAACTATCCGGAATGAGATCACTTAATATTGATGTTGGAAGAAGTAAGCAGGATTATTGGAAAGGTAAATTCAATATCGAAAAATAACATAAAGCAAATTAGTTAGTGTGAAAATCATGGAATGTGCAAATGATGAAAATTCAATAATTGGCTAATTGTTTATTTGCTAATTAAATAAAATAAAAGGTATGTTTAAAAAAATACTCATTGCCAACCGCGGTGAAATTGCTCTCAGGGTTATAAGAACCTGCAAGGAAATGGGCATAGCCACCGTTGCAGTCTACAGCACCGCTGACCGCGACAGTTTGCACGTTCGTTTCGCAGATGAAGCAGTATGTATTGGCCCTCCACCAAGTAAAGATTCATACTTAAAAATTCCTAGTATTATCGCTGCGGCAGAAATTACAAATGCCGATGCCATTCACCCTGGATATGGTTTTCTTTCTGAGAATGCGACTTTTTCAAAAGTTTGTAAAGAGAACGGCATAAAATTCATAGGTGCTTCTCCTGAAATGATTGAGGCAATGGGCGATAAGGCCTCTGCCAAACAAACGATGAATGATGCGGGAGTTCCTTGCATTCCGGGAAGCGAAGGCATTCTTCAGAGTTATGAAGAAGCACTCGAAACAGCTCATGCGATTAAATATCCCATTATGATGAAAGCTACCGCAGGTGGCGGTGGAAAAGGAATGCGCGTTTGTCACAACGATGAAGATCTCGCTGAGGCGTGGGAAAAAACACGCAGAGAAGCTGCTGCTGCATTTGGCAACGATGGCATGTACATGGAGAAGTTTGTTGAAAATCCTAGGCACATCGAAATACAAATTGCGGGCGATCAATATGGCAAAGCATGTCACCTTTCAGAAAGAGATTGCTCGATTCAGCGCAGACACCAAAAATTGGTAGAAGAAACTCCGTCACCATTTATGACAGATGAGTTACGCGAGAAAATGGGCCAGGCCGCTATACGCGCTGCTGAAGCTGTAAAATATGAAGGTGTTGGAACGATTGAGTTTTTGGTTGATAAAAACCGCGATTTCTACTTCATGGAAATGAATACTAGAATTCAAGTTGAGCATACGATTACCGAAGAGGTTATCAATTATGATTTGGTTAAAGAACAAATTAAACTTGCAGCAGGCGATCCGATTTCAGGTCGCAATTATTACCCGAAAATGCACAGCATTCAATGTCGTATTAATGCTGAGGATCCTTATAAAAACTTCATACCTAGTCCGGGAAGAATTACCGATTATCATTCCCCGGGTGGTCATGGCGTGCGACTAGACACCCATGCATACGCGGGTTACGTGATTCCACCACATTACGATTCGATGATTTCAAAATTGATTGTTGTAGCTCAAACTCGCGAAGAGGCCATCACTAAAATGCAACGAGCTTTGGACGAATACATCATCGAAGGAGTTAAAACTACAATTCCATTTCATCAAAAATTGATGAAAGATCCAAAATTCAGAGAAGGAGATTTTACTACAAAGTTCATGGAAACATTTGAGATGTAAATAAGATTTGAAATAATTTTTTAAATAAAACGACAATCGAGAGGTTGTCGTTTTTTGTTTTTGGGATATTCAAAAAGGAGTAAAGCCGCTAAAGTATTCATAGATTTAATTCCAAAAGTATTTATTAATTAGTCCAATGGACTATTTAATAAATTGCTTTGATAATGACAGAACTAAATTCTACTAGTTCCTTAAGACAAAGCCAATATAATACCACTGTAATTTATAATACCGAGTATACAAAATAGATAGTCCCATTTCGACAGTAAACTTATTGGCCTATTATTGTATTACATTGGTAACAACCATTGTGAGATTATTAAAATCGTTGGACCAATTAATAATTAGAATTGGTATAAAATGGTCCAAACCATTTTAAAAGTTACAGTGATAAAAACTGTTCTGATTGATCCATTGCACAATGCAGAAATACGGAACTGCACGAATACATATCCAAACGGTATTAGAGCAAACAGCATTTATACTTTTTTCATCAAGAGTTGATAATAAAAAAGAAAATATGCGGCCTATCACTATTAAAAATGCATCATGAGGAAAAATTAGGAAGACATTTTGTGGGATTGCAAAAAATTATTTGACTAAAACAGAATTGGATGACTTAAACCGAATAGTGATTATGTGTTTAGGTTTCGCAGAATTACAGGTTGGCAAGGGTGTTGTAACATATATAAAAGATTGAATCTAAAAAAAAGATATTTTTTTACAATTTAATGAAGCAGCAATTTTGATTGGTGCGGGGAGCGAAACCCACGAAGTTGCCTTGGCATGAGCGGAAAATGAATATGATAAATACAGCATTGTTCAAGACACATTATTGGAAACCGATTTTGATACAGAAATTAAAAAAATGAACAAGAAATGATCCACAACTTATTCAACTATCCGATTTCTAATTAATTTTGAATTTAATTGTTTAACCATAACTTCAAAGAAGTCCTTTTTTACTTTTTTAATATTAGTTTAATTTTTTGGGTGCAATCCAAAAGTCAGAACAAAAATTGCGCAAAAGCAAGAGCCCTTTCCACCTGAAAAAGAAGTGGTGGTCTTGTGGAAAAATGAGGACTTGCCTACATCTTCGATTCAAGTTGGTCAAATTAAAGTTTGGCGACAGCGGATTTTCTACTGATTGTGGATGGGAAGCAGTTCTGAGTGAAGCAAAGAATAGTGTTAGGGCAATAGGTGGCAATGTTCTCAAAATTACAAGACATGCATCTCCGGATGCGTTTAGCAGTTGCGACAGAATACAAGCGAACGTCCATAGAATTAATGAGTACGTTAAAATTGAAAAAATAAAAGAATCAAAATCAACATTCGTAGATAGTACCTGAAACTACTCAAAACTCTAATATATCGACCTACGGCAGCGGGCGCATTGGTTGGATACAATTTGCTTCTGAATGACTCTCTGATCTGCAGAGTAAAAAACTATTCTTCTCAGGAAATTATTCTTAAAAAAGAAGGTTTTTATTCCCTGATTGCGAAAACAGAGATGCCTAAAGAACTTTAAATAAAATTAGAACATGGCCATGCATACTATTTGAAATGCGGATTGGAGCATGGAGCAATTGTAGGCAGGCCACAATTCATACATGTGGATCCACCACAAAGAAAACTGGAGTTTGAGTTAATCAAAAAAAAATGTGTTGGTACATCTAATTTTGCGTTACACCTATAACTAATTCAAATTGATCTGATACCAGTTGGATTTTAGCATGGTAAATGCGAATGAGTAAGTGTTAGAGCCCAATGGAGTGAAAAAGACCTAGACTATCGCAAATACCGATACGGTATTAACTCTTGAAAGAAATGACCATAAAAAAAGTGCTCCCAGAAGGACCACTCTTGAATATTAGCGTGAAGTATTTTAACTTAATCTCTTAATTCCGCACCCAACTGGACGAGTTTCAGCAGGTTCAATTGCTTTTCCTCCACCCAAATTTTTAAGAGCATTGTTTAAATATGGTTGTGACACTGAAGCAGCTTTGTCTACATTGTCGTCAATTGCTCCTTTGTAAACTAGTTTCATATCCTTGTCAAACAAGAAAACATGCGGGGTAGTTCTTGCTCCAAATGCATCTGCAAGTTCTGAGTTTTTGTCGAGCGCATAAATTGAACTTGAAAAACCATGTTCTTTGGCACGCTTTGTCATATCTTCTAAATTGTCGCCTTTGCTGCGTTTTGCCTCGTTGCTATTTACCAAAATCATTCCTATGCCTTCACTATCGCAAGATTTCTGTAACTCAGAATAACGACCTTCCCATCCTTCGCTGTCCTCGCCGCCAACTACGAACGGACATGTGTTACAAGAAAAGACAACCAACAAGCCTTTGTCTTTCTTTGTGTCGAACAGAGTGACGTCTTTACCTAAAGTCGCTTTCATTTTAAGATCTGTTTTTGGAGCTTTGGCACCAATAGCAATTGTTTCAATTTCAGCAGGTCTAAACGCAAAGAACGCTGTAATGGCTGCTGTAGCCAATAATGGGAATAATATCTTTTTCATGTTTCTGTTTTTGATCTGTTTTAAAAAAGAGAAAAATTCCCTTCTTTCATTTGTCAAAGGAAGAATATAATCTCTCAACTAGCCCTTAATGATTGTTAAGAATTCGAAATCATCGCTTACCATAAACCTAAATAACACTTTCGATTGTTATTGGACGGGCGCTTTTTAAATAAACCAAAAAGGCAGCCCCGTTGGACAGCCTTTTCAGTAATAAATGAAAACAATTAAACTATCTAATATCTCTACATGAGAACTTACAAGAGCGTTTAACGCGAGAGGCACGGGGAAAGGTTTCATTTTGAGTGACATTTTCTTAACATACTGACTTACAGCATAACGTTTCACAAAACCTGTTCAGCGATACTGCCATTACATTTGCACAGTTATTAATAATGATCCAAAAAGCCCCCTGTGTGCAACACTTGGGGCTGTGGTGTTTTTATTCTGTTTGATTGATATGTTTATTGCTGACCTGCGCAAAGAATACCGAGACCTCTCTAAAATAGGGACAATAGCCTCCGTCCTTAAATCTGCGGCAAGTAAACTTCATCTTAAAGGCGTAGTTGGTTCGGCAGCTTCTCTGCTAGTCAATGGTAGCATGGAAAAAATGGGAGGTAACGCGATCATTATTCTTCCAGATAAAGAGGAGGCCGCTTACTTTTTAAACGATTTGGAGAATATTTGGGGAATTAGCGCGGCACAAGTAGATCAGTCTGATGCTAAGGCTAAGTCAGAACTCAAAGATTCTCCTCGCCTTTTATTCTTTCCACGAAGTGCCCGTGTAGCTTATGAAACCGAACAAACCGACAACGCAAATGTGGCACTGAGAGCTGAGGTGCTTAACGAACTTCAACATTTATACACGCGTAAAAACAAAATATTTACTGCTGTTATTACATATCCCGAAGCCTTAACCGAAAAAATAATTACTCAAAAAGAACTTGCAAGTACAACTTTCGAAATAGCTCAGGGTAATAATCTCGATCTTGAATTTGTGGATGAATGGATGCAAACTTATGGTTTCGAAAAAGTAGATTACGTCTATGAACCGGGGCAATATGCCATAAGAGGTGGTATTGTCGATATTTTTTCATATAGCTATGAGCATCCATATCGAATTGAACTTTTTGGTAATGAAGTCGAAAGCATTCGCAATTTTGATCCTGCTTCACAACTCAGTATTAATAAAATGGTAAGGGCAACTATAGTTCCGAACATTTCCAGTCAAAATACTGAAGAGGCGCGTATTTCTTTGCTGGAGTTTATGCCGAACGATACGTTGGTTTGGATCAAAGACACCGAAGGTGCGTTGGCTCGTATGGAAACGGAAATGGAAAAAGCGGAACGTCAATTCGACAAGCAACGAGGAATTTTAGATCGTCAACCTCCTTCTAAACTTTTTCTCACAAAAAATGAATTACTGAATGAGTTAAATAAAAAACGCATTGTTGAATTTGGGATGCAACGCAAATTTATTGAAAGTGAAACCATCACATTTAATATGGAGCCGCACCCTTCATTCAACAAAAATTTCGATCTTCTTGGAACTAATTTGGCCAACAATAAAAAGGTTGGATACACTACAATTATTGCAGCCGGTCAACCAAAACAAATAGAACGCCTGTATCAAATATTTGACGACAAAGATCATGTTGTAAATTTTGCTCCACTCACCATCGAGCTCTCAGAAGGCTTTGTAGACAAGGAACATAAATTTTTAATTTACACCGACCATCAAATCTTTGAGCGCTATCACCGATTCAGACTAAAAGAAGGATTTAAAAAATCGAAAGATGCATTTACGTTAAAAGAAATTATGGCGTTGCAACCGGGAGATTATGTTGTTCACATCGATCACGGTATTGGACAATTTTCAGGGCTTCAAAAAATAGATGTAAACGGCAAGGAGCAGGAGGCGATTCGACTTTCATACAAAGGCGGTGATATTATGTACGTGAGTATTCACTCTTTACACCGCATTTCAAAATTTGTAGGTAAAGACGGAACCAAACCCACACTCGATCGTCTTGGAAGTCCTGCCTGGCAAGCACTTAAGAAAAAAACAAAAACACGTGTCAAACAAATCGCGTTTGACCTTATTAAACTCTATGCAAAACGAAAAGCAACAAAAGGCTTTGCATTTCAACCGGACACCTATTTACAAAATGAACTAGAAGCATCATTTATCTATGAAGACACACCAGATCAGCTCAAAGCAACACAGGCCGTAAAAGAAGATATGCAATCGCAGGCCCCAATGGACAGACTCATTTGCGGAGATGTTGGATTTGGCAAAACTGAAATTGCTGTTCGTGCTGCTTTTAAATCAGCTACAGATGGAAAACAAGTTGCAATGCTCGTTCCTACAACAGTATTAGCTCTGCAGCATTTCAAAAGTTTTAGCAAACGCCTCAAAGATTTTCCTGTTAATGTAGATTACATCAATCGCTTCAAAACAGCAAAACAAACTGCCGAGACTCTCAAAAAACTTGAGAATGGTGAAATAGATATCATCATCGGCACGCATGGACTTGTATCACCGAAAGTAAAATTTAAAGATCTCGGTTTGCTTATAATCGATGAAGAACAGAAGTTTGGAGTATCGACAAAAGACAAATTAAAAACCATGCGAGCGAATGTCGATACGCTCACACTTTCTGCAACCCCAATTCCTCGAACACTTCAGTTTTCAATGATGGGCGCTCGCGATCTCAGCATTATTCAAACCCCTCCTCCAAATAGACATCCGATACAAACTGAGGTGCGACCTTTCAACGAAGAATTAATTCGCGATGCAATCAGCTATGAAATTCAGCGTGGTGGTCAGGTGTATTTTGTAAATAACAGAGTCGGAAACATCAAAGAAGTTGCAGGAATGATTCAACGACTTTGTCCTGATGCTCGCGTTGGTATTGGTCACGGTCAACTTGAAGGGCACGAGCTTGAAGAAGTGATGAGTAAATTCGTTGAAGGCGAATACGATGTTCTAGTGAGCACAGCTATTGTAGAAAGCGGGTTGGACATTGCCAACGCAAACACAATGATTGTCAACGATGCACAGAATTTTGGAATGAGTGATCTCCACCAATTGCGCGGACGCGTAGGCCGTGCGAATAAAAAAGCATTTTGTTATTTGCTTGCGCCAAGTTTGCACATTCTTACCGATGAAGCGCGAAAGCGCTTACAAACCCTGGAACAATTTAGTGATCTTGGAAGTGGATTACAAATTGCAATGCGTGACCTTGACATTCGCGGCGCTGGTGATTTATTAGGCGCTGAACAAAGTGGATTTATAAATGACATCGGGTTTGAGACTTATCAAAAAATTCTCAATGAAGCATTGGATGAACTAAAACAAGAACAATTTGCAGAACTTTACGAAGAGGAAATAAAAAAATCGAACAAATATGTTCGTGAAACTGCGCTCGAAACCGATTTCGAAATACTCATTCCCGATGATTATATTGGAAGTATAACTGAGCGTATTGCTCTCTATAAAGAACTGGATGATATACAAACCGAAGAAGGTCTTACACAATTCAGTCAGAATCTTATTGATCGTTTTGGTCCTATTCCGATTCCCACACAATCGCTAATTGAAACCATGCAATTGAGATGGCTTGCGCGTGAAATTGGCATGGAAAAACTTGTGCTGAAAAGTGGAAAAATGATTGGCTATTTTATTTCGAAACAAGATTCTCCATTCTATCAAAGCGAAAAGTTCACACATGTTCTCGAATTCATAAAACTCAATCCTCATGCAGGAAAAATGTATGAAAAAGACAGCTCGTTGCGTTTTTCCTTTAATGATGTAACCACTTTGAAAAAAGCAGTCAGAATTCTTGTGGCAATTTCATCAGCTTCGAAAATTGGTTGAGAAAAGTACCAATGCGTGAAATGTGAAAATGGCCATTTTAGTTCATTTGACATTTCAAAATAAATTAACCAACCTTATCTTATTAAAGAACAAAGGAGGCGTAAAATTGTCTAAGAGTCACTTTTATGATCGGACATCGTTTTCATACATACATTCCTGATGCGGATAAACGCACGCCTTTCGAGCGATTACTGCCTGTTTTTATGGAATTACTCAATTATACCAATGGTGATCCCTCCGAGGCGCTGGAGTGGATGGAGGAGATTGACAAACAAACTCCATTATTCTCCGATACTTATAATCGAAATGACTTTGAGCAAGAATTGAAAAGACGTGGTTATATCAAAGAAGAATATAGAGAAGGAAAAGGAAACGGAAAAGGCCCGGGAACTGGTATTGGAATAACTGCAAAAAGTGAGCAGGCGATGCGCAAGCGCGCTTTGGAGCAATTATTCGGTAAGATGAAAAAGTCTAATTCTGGAAGTCACAAAACAAAAAATACCGGTGCAGGCGATGAAGCTACAGAAGTGAGAAGACCATTCGTTTTTGGTGATAAACCTGAACAAATTTTGATGAGTGAATCACTCCGAAATGCGCAAATTAATCATGGGACAACTGATTTCATGTTGACTGAACAAGATTTGGAAGTCTATGAAACTGAAAATCTGTCGCAGGCATCAACAGTGCTCATGATAGATATTTCGCACAGCATGATTCTCTATGGTGAAGATCGCATCACTCCAGCGAAAAAAGTAGCTATGGCACTTGCGGAGCTAATAATGAAAAGATATCCGAAAGATAGTCTTGACATTGTCGTTTTTGGTGATGATGCCTGGCCGGTCCAAGTGAAAGATCTTCCGTATTTGCAAGTTGGACCTTATCATACAAATACAGTCGCAGGACTTGAACTTGCGATGGAAATTCTTCGCAGAAAAAAATCAGGCAATAAACAAATATTTATGATAACCGATGGAAAGCCGTCGTGTATCAAAGAAAATGGAGAATATTATAAAAACTCATTCGGTCTTGACCCATACATCGTTAACAAATGTTTAAATCTGGCAAGAAATTGTAAGAAACAAAAAATACCTATTACAACATTTATGATTGCAAGTGATCCATATTTACAAAAATTTGTAGAATCATTTACTGAAGCAAATGGAGGTAAGGCACTTTACACTGGACTTACAGGACTTGGAGATTCGATATTACACGATTACGAAAGGAACAGAAAAAAAAGATTTTAAATTGAAATCGCGAAAATTCGCAACTATCACAAAATGAATAAACCGGAAATTCAAACATTTGAAGCACTTATAAAATCGGGCTACAGTTCGAAAAGCATAAAAACTGAATTGCGCGAGAACCTGATTCAATGCCTTGAATCGGGTGCAAATCCATTTCAAGGAATTATAGGCTACGATGAAACTGTCTTGCCTGATATTCAACGAGCAATACTAAGTGGACATAGCATGAATCTCTTAGGTCTACGCGGTCAAGCTAAAACTCGCATTGCGCGCAGTATGACAAATCTTTTGGACGAATGGATTCCGGTGATAGCCGGTAGCGAATTAAACGAGGATCCATTAAATCCAATAACTGGATTCAGCAAAGAATTGATCCTTGAAAAACAAGGAGCAACTCCAATAAGTTGGATACATAGAAGCGAGCGCTATGTAGAGAAATTAGCTACGCCAGATGTTACAGTGGCAGATCTTATTGGTGATGTTGATCCAATAAAAGCGGCCAATCTGAAACTTTCTTACAGCGATGAAAGAGTAATTCATTTTGGGCTCGTTCCGAGAAGCAATCGTTGCATTTTTGTTATAAACGAACTTCCAGATTTGCAACCGCGCATTCAAGTGGCATTGTTTAATATTTTGCAAGAAGGTGATATTCAGATAAGAGGTTTTCAACTTAGACTTGATTTGGATATTCAATTTGTTTTCACTGCAAATCCCGAAGACTATACAAACAGAGGTAGCATCATCACTCCACTAAAAGATAGAATACAAAGTCAAATACTTACACACTATCCAAAAAGCATAGAACTGTCTAGAGAGATTACTCAACAAGAGGCCAATATCAATGCAGATCAATTGAAGCGCGTGAGTGTCCACGAGATACTTTCTGAGTTGATAGAATTGATCGCATCAGAAGCAAGACAGAGCGAATTCGTGGACCAGAAAAGTGGTGTGTCGGCTCGACTTACCATCTCGGCTTTTGAAAATCTTGTTAGTTCGGCAGAGCGAAGAGCAATTATTCAAGGAGAAAAAAATGTTTCAGCTCGCATGGGTGATTTGTTGTCCATCATTCCTGCAATAACGGGTAAAGTTGAACTTGTATATGAAGGCGAACAAGAAGGGCCGAAGTTTGTAGCACTTCGATTGATTGGTCAAGCGATTCGCACTAAGTTCCCTCAAATCTTTGCAAATCCCGAAACATTCAAACGCAAAAAACAAGCAAGCCCTTATCAACCCATTATAGAGTGGTTTGGAGCCAACGATCTTGAAATGCTTGCGATGGCGACAGACAAAGAATATGCTCTTGCACTGCACAGCATACCTGGACTGGATCAGATCGTGAAAAAATATTGCCAGCCAATGCCAGAAAATGATCGGCTTTTGATGATGGAGTTCGTTCTTCATGGATTGGCAGAATATTCTGTAATTGGAAAAAGCATTCTAGATTCGTCTATCACTTTTGGTGATATGATGAATCAAATATTTTCTTCTGACGATGAAGAAGAAGAAGAACAGGATTAGGGATATTTTATTCTTCGATTATCCGGATTATTAACTGCATAATTAATCGTTACAATTGTTCCAACAGGATATTTTGGTTGGTTCTCACAATTTTCGTCCGCTTTAAAAGTTATTTTCACTCCGGAAGAAGTGTGAAATTCAATCAAGGGATGAAAAATTCTTTTTCCTTTTTGTGTGCTCATCATCCAATTGACAATACGCCCTTCTGTTTGATGTCCCTTTCTATTTAGCTCAATTGAATCTCTGAAATTCCACCATAAAGCTATCGCCACGCCGACAATTGCTAGGAGCAAATAGATCCATTCTTCGATTGTCCAATTCGACATTTGCTTTTGATTTTTTTCAAATATCTGAAATATACAACTACATATCTCCGCGTTAACGGAAATTCTAGATTTCGTGTTTACGAACTCTTATAACGAAAGCATTTATTAATTGGTCCAAAGGACTCATTAATAATGCCGGTAATGCAAAATAGATAGTCCAATTTCGCCAGCAGTCTCATTGGATTAGTATTTTGCTTTATCGGCTTTAATCACCATAAAACTTTCAAATAGCCTTAGGCCATTTTATAATTACAATTGGTATAAATTGCTTTTTTAATACCGTAACTCCATTCCAATAGTTCAATGAGGCAAAGCCGATAAAATATCAATGGTATACCAAAATGAAATGTATTTTAGTCTAAAACAAGTTTGATTATTTTGTTACAATACCGAGGAGTATAAGTGTTGAAAACAATCGGGAGAAATGAAGATTGGTATGTTTCACTTGTCCATTCAGTATTACTTAGAAAATGATCCAACTCAGTTTATGAGTTGCATTGGTAATCGCTTTTGTGATTTATGTCCAATACAATGCAAAGAAACGGAATTGGACTCATCCATAAATCCATAGTATTGGACTAAAGTGAATCTGTTTACGGCGTTAAAAATAAAAAGGCCGAAATATCCTAAGATATTACGGCCTTAATAGTTGATATAGCTGTTTTTAGTTTATCTACCCATACGGAGAATCGCCCGTTCTCCGGTTTTAATATCCAACACTTCTACTAGAGAATTGGCTGCATATCTTCTGTCGCTGAAGTACATAGTTTGACGCTCAAACACACCCATGATAGGTTCTGTGAGTTGCTGGCCAAGAACGTTGTATGCCGTAATTTTTAATTGGCGCGGTTGATCGAAGAAGAACATGAGCTGAACCCCTTGATCTGTAAGTGTCCCGATAATATCAGATGCCATTGCAGCATCCTGAATTTTGGGTTCAACAATTCTAATCGATTTTTTACTTATTGCATTGCAGTTTCCATCTGAAGCGTGTAATACAACTTCGTACAATCCCTTTTTATTAAAAAGGTGTGTTGGATTTAGCTCTTTGTTAATTTGAGTTCCATCACCAAAGTTCCATTCATAAAAACTAGCTTCGTCACTTGTATTGTAAAAATCAACTATTACGGCCCCATTTTTTAATTCATAATTCTGCTGTTGCGTATCAAATTGGCTTGTTAGTTTACCTGTAAATGAAACAACAATATCAAAGCTATCTGTACATCCTGATTCATCAGATACAAAAGCAACATACTCACCTGCTGCGAGATCGGTCAGCACTTTTCCTGTTGCACCATGGCTCCAAACAACTTCATATTCGCCTTTACCACCTGAGAGATTAAGATCGATACTTCCATCAGCTTTATCAGGACAACTAACTCCGCCAATGAACGGATTCGCTGAGATTGATTCATTGCCTTGAACTTCGAAATCGAAATTAGTCGCTTCGCAAACTCCGTTATTTTCAATAAGCACCGTGTAAAATCCGGGAGTTAATCCGGTTACTTCATATTGCTGCGCATTGTTTTTTGAACTGGCAAGAACGTCGAATTCGCTGTTGTACCAAGTAACTATAGCGTTTGGATATTCCGGTAAATTAACTGCAGCACTTCCTTGAGCCATTCCCGGACAACCAGTGGTTGTAATGTTCGCTAAAACAGTTGCCCCAACCCGAAGTTGAAAACGTATATTTTCATTTCCGGCATCCAACGTTAACTCAATTTCTGAATAATGATTGAGAGGATAAATGGCACCCGTCAATAAATCTTCAAGAACTATACATGCACCTTTGGAAAATGAATTGAGTCCCTTGTGAGATAATGTATAAACACCTGAAACCCCTGCTTCTATGCGCAGTGGAATTATTATTTCTTCTTCGTTATCATTTACAGAATTAATAGACAAATCCACACCATCAGCACCAATGATAGACATGTAGGGCACTTCGGCCAATGGACTTCTGAGTTTGTATGCGTCCAGTTGAACGTCGAAGCTCAATGTGCCCTGCGGATTTCTTATCAACCCTGTTTCATCGGTCATTCCATCTCTACTAATCTGGAGTGTTAAAACTTCAACCGAATGATCGTTCGATTTAAAATTCCCTTGCACTGTTGCTTTGCAACTCTCTGTAATTTGTAATACAGGTGAAGCAGCATTTGCAATCACAAAGAAACTTTGAGTACTTGGAATATATCTTGAACCACCGTTGGTCCCGAATCCATTTATATAACTAGCATACTGACCAACTGCAGCGTTCCAAACATAGAAGGCATTGTTGATATTCGTTTTAGTCCAGTTTGCTGCGTTCCAATCGATGGTGCATGGGTAAGGATTGGCAATGAGATTCCACCCATCTGCTGATGGTGCTCCGGTGTTAGTATATGTGACCGGTAAAGTATGATTTCCGGAATTGATGGTACCCGTTACATCAAGATTCATAATGCCTGCATTCATAAATACGAAATAGCCTCTTTTGTCTAAAATCGTATTGGTTACATTATTAACCCCGATAAAACCATTATTTATACCACCCGATACAGGCTCATTATAATATTGTACATTGTTAAAGGTGTATGGTGGCGGAAAATCTGAACCAAGGAAACCAGTTGTAACAAGATCATCATTCCAATCAGTGATGGCTTTATTTTGAACAGGCGAACAAATATTTACCCAACCTTGAATAAGAGCTTGGTAATATCGTTGTACCTCTACGTCTCCGGAAATTGCACCTGTGGTTAATGGTCCGATTATTCCGGTTGAAGAAGCATCAGAGACGAGTGTCAATTTTCCGTTTGTGGTGAGAGTTCCGGAATTTACTTGAACAAGATTTCGTGCCCTGACCCCACTACTTGCCGCATTTATTATTACACCTGCAGAATTATTCACTGTGAGATTGTAAATATTCGCAACGCCTGTGCCGGAAATACTTTGAATAATTGTACCTGTAAATTGCAAAGTATTCGACTGCGCATTAAAAGTTCCATTATTTATGAAGTTCGATTTAACTTCGATTGTTCCAGAACCAGCATTAAAAATACCCCCTGGCGAAACAGTCATTGCATTGCATGAAATTGTTGCCCAATCATTGGTAACTGAAACCCCCCCATTAATGATTACATTGCTTCTGCTACAAATGGAACTTAAAACTTGGGGCGTGCCATTTGAAGTTGTGGACCAAATAGCTGCTGATGTATTGCCTGATGCAACGGCATACCAATTTATTTGACCTGTTGCTAAAGTAAATTCTGCTCCGTTCTGAAGATTAACACCTGCTACTTCAAAAAAGGGCGCATTATAAATTCCCACTAAAGGTGTTTCATCCTCATATCCATTGCCATTTGCGTCAATTAATAATCCAAGATCATTTCCATTCCAATTGGAAACTCCGGTCATATTAAATCGAAGATTAACATTTCCAACGTCACCTGTGCGTCTGGTCTTCCATCTGCGCTGCATCATCGCCGTAATGTTACAATTACTTCCCGTGTATGGGCTTAATAGAATTGAACCATTTTGATTTCCGCA
>Ga0105048_10000221_pt1 | contig 82520 bp, 62 predicted proteins | sample MAT05_FD_78382 | JGI IMG/M metagenome (GOLD analysis project Ga0105048, IMG submission 78382) | Freshwater microbial communities from Lake Fryxell liftoff mats and glacier meltwater in Antarctica - MAT-05 | ecosystem: Environmental > Aquatic > Freshwater > Ice > Liftoff microbial mat | place...
CCGGCGTGTTCCACACCTTCAACTGCAAAATGCGCTCCCTCACCGGACTTTACGTCGCGCGTAAGTTGCGCAGAGAATATCGCATATGAAAGTGAACAGCAATGATCAAAAATGGCTAAAGCAAGTGAAGGGCTTTCCCACCGCTAAAGCGGGTGGGTTTTACGCCCTATTGCTATAAGATCTGAGCAGAAACGGTCGAATCGAGGAAACTCATGCGAAAAGCTATTTTCAGAGGGACAACCGCGCTCGGCTTGATGAGCGTCGCGCTTGTGGCGGGTTTATCGTTTGGAATTGCTGCACAGGCTGGTGATTTTGCCTCTCAGACGACGACAACGCCGCCTCAGGTCGCGGGCTGCACCGTCTTTCCTGCCGATCATATCTGGAATGTCCCGGTGGATACGCTGCCGCTCGATCCTCTTTCAGATCGCTACGTCGGTACTATCGGGGCTGATGTCGGACTTCACCCCGACTTCGGTGCTGGTCTCTGGGAGGGCGCAACCATCGGCATCCCCTACATGGATGTATCGGCGGAACAGCCTGGGGTGACGGTCAGCTTCCTGTACGATGATGAAAGCGACCCTGGGCTTTATCCCATCCCCGGTGACGTACCCATTGAAGGCGGGTCCGAGAGCGACGGCGATCGTCATGTGCTGCTCGTGGAAAGGGACAACTGTATTCTTTATGAGCTTTTCGACGCTCATCGCGAGTCCGATGGCAGCTGGCTGGCAGGGTCGGGCGCTGTCTTCAATCTCACGTCCTATGTCCTGCGACCGGACGGCTGGACCTCCGCCGATGCTGCTGGTCTGCCGATTTTCCCCGGTCTCGTGCGCAGGGACGAGGTGGCTGCGGGTGCGATCAACCATGCACTGCGCTTCACCGCCCCCGAAACCCGCGCGGCGTATGTCTGGCCTGCAAGGCACTTTGCTTCAGACCTGACCGGTAAGGATTATCCGCCGATGGGTCAGCGGTTTCGCCTCAAAGCGGACTTTGACCTTTCCGTGTTTTCGCCCGATGTACAGGTCATCCTGCGAGCGCTGCAACGCTACGGCATGATCCTCGCCGACAACGGATCACCGTGGTTCATCTCTGGCGCGCCGGATGAGGACTGGGACAATGATGTATTGCGGGAACTCCGGCAGGTGACGGGATCGAATTTTGAAGCTGTCGATGGTTCTTCCCTACAACTTGACGCCGACTCGAGTCAGATTCGGACGCCTGCTGCGTGAAGCCCTGATCGCGTAGTCCGCCGCGCCATTCAACCGTACTCTAAAAGCTGTATCGAGGCGGTGCTGTCGGTCACTGCTCCAGAAGCAGGACAATCGACCGAGCAATTTCGCAACTGGAAACACACAACAAAAGAGGCTGGTCATCTGACCAGCCTCTTTTGTTTTCCCGTGTTCAGTCTTTCGACCGCACATTCAAACCAGATGGATACAGGCTTGGCTTAGCAGGTCTCACCTACGCATACTGTCGGAATTAGCGTGCGCGTAGGCGCGGGCGTGCGCGTGCTGGTGGGGCTGGAAGTAGCGGTCGCTGGCGGCGATGCGGTATAGGTCAGCGATGGCGTTACCGTCAATGTGTGCGTGGTGGACGGCGTGAAGGTGAACGTCGGCGTGCGCGACGGGGTCTGCGACGCGGTGTTGGATGGCGTCAGCGTAATCGACGGCGTCAGAGTCGGCGTGCGCGACGGCGTATTGGTGATGGTGTTCGACGGCGTCAGAGTCGGCGTGCGCGACGGCGTGAACGTCGGCGTGCGCGTGCTGGACGGCGTGAAGGTGAAGGTCGGCGTGCGCGTGCTGGATGGCGTGAAGGTCGGCGTGCTCGACGGCGTAAAGGTGATCGTCGGCGTGCGCGACGGCGTGAACGTCGATGTAAAGGTGCTGGATGGTGTCAGAGTCGGCGTGCGCGATGCCGTGAAGGTCGGCGTGCGCGTACTCGACGGTGTAAAGGTGAACGTCGGCGTGCTCGTACTCGACGGTGTAAAGGTCGACGTGCTGGACGGTGTATTGGTGATCGTCGGCGTGCGCGAGGCGGTAAACGACGGCGTCAGTGTTGGGGTACGTGAGGCTGTGAAGGTCGGCGTGCGCGTACTCGACGGTGTCCTTGTAAACGTCGGCGTCCGCGTGCTCGATGGTGTGAGCGTCGTGGTGAGCGATGCGGTCAATGTGATCGACGCCGTAAAGGTCGGCGTGCGCGTGATCGACGGCGTAAAGGTCGGCGTGCGCGACGGCGTCAGCGTCGTCGTCGGCGTGCGCGAGGCGGTAAACGACGGCGTCAGTGTTGAGGTATTTGAGGCTGTGAAGGTCGGCGTGAGTGTACTCGACGGTGTGAAGGTAAATGTCGGTGTGCGTGTGCTGGAAGGCGTGAACGTTGACGTGAGTGATGGCGTCAGCGTCGTCGTCGGCGTCAGCGAGGGCGTCAATGTCGTGGTGCTGGAAGGCGTCAGCGTCGTGGTGCTCGTGGACGACGGCGTAAAGGTACTCGACGCAGTACGCGACGCGGTCAGCGTGCGCGATGGGGTGAGCGTCGTGGTCGGCGTGCGTGACGCGGTCAGCGTGGACGACGGCGTGTAGGTGCGCGATGCGGTGTGGGATGCCGTCAGCGAGGCGGTGTTGGTCGGTGACGGGACTGCCGTCGAGACATCGGTCACGACCGCGATCGGGCACGAGAGCGCGTCGAAGTAGAAGGTGGTGCCATTGAAATCGGATGTCAGCGAGCCGAAGTCGGTAGCGACCGTGCCGCCCGATCCACCAGAGAAGAAGAAGTAGATCGACTTGGTGCGCGTCGGCGCGATCGTCAGGCTGCTCAGCCAGGTGCCCTCGACAGGTGTGATGCCTGATGCCACGGTGCCGCTGCTGGTATCGGGCGAGTCGTCGGGTCCTGTCCACATCTGGATACTGCCTGGTGCGCCTGGCGCGACACCGCCATCGGCACCCCAGACCTCGGTCACCGCCATTGCGGGAACCCGTTCGTTCCACACCAGTTTGAAAGCAAGTACGTTGGCGGGACTCATCACGCGGTTGTTGGTGACATCGAAGCGGACGATGTTCAGCGACTCGAAGCTGACCATCGAGACATTGATGCTGCTGGCTTCGCAGATGGGCGTACTGGTGAACGTCGGCGTGACGCCTGGGGTGGCGGTCGGCGGGGTGTAGTTGTACTGCACCGCGCATTCGGTCGCGCCGCTTAGGTCATCGTAGTAGAAGGTAGTGCCATTGAACGACTGCCAGGGCATATTACCGATATTGAGCGCACCGGCGCCATTCGTGAACTCGACAACGAAGAGATTGGTGCCCGGTTGCAGGGTGAGATTGGCACTGCCATCGAATGGGTATTCCGGCGTGACGGCGACGGGTGTCGGTGTGCCAGCGCCAACAGTGACGCCCGATCCGACGTCGGTACGCGGCGGGCTATCGCCAAGGCCATTGAGCCAGATATAGCCGCCGTTGAGTCTAAACGACTGTGCAATCAGTCCTGGAGAGCCAGTGGGGCGCTCCCAGACGACCTGGGCGCGGCGCAGCACGGTCGCATAGGGCAGCGTATTGTTGATGCTGAAAGTGACCGTCTGACCGCTGTACGTGATGGTCGTATTAAGGGTGATATTGGAACACAGGAAGCTGGGTGTCGAGGTCTGTGTGAGCGTGAGCGTCTGCGATGGCGTCAGCGACACGGTGGGCGTGAGCGTTTTGGTCGCCGTCGAGCTGGGCGTCAGCGTGAACAGCGGGTTGACCGTCGCGGTATTGGTCGCGGTGGGCGGATTGACCGCCGTCGGCAGGCTGCTGGAGAGCGGATCGGCACGCGGCGCGCGGAAAGCTTCGTTGACGGCGACGCGGCGCGCTTGCAGCGGCACAAAGGGCGCGATACCCAGGGGAGTGACCAACGGATGATTGAAGGTGGCGACCAGGGCGATCGTGTCGCCCGGACCGCCGGCATCCCAGAAAGCTACGCCCGGAGCAACCGCGCCGTTGCCTTTATAGGCGTTGTCGGTCCAATCGTCCGCCGCATGAGCCGCATCGGGGAACTCGGTCAGCAGACAGGCTGGCGCGCGCGGGTCGGTCAGGGTGCCGTAGGCACCTTCTGTGAAGATCGGCGGGAAGACGAAACGATTGGCGTTATTGCCTGGGTCAGGCGAGTTGAATTTCGACAGCTTGCCACGATTGCTGCAAATCATCACGTCGAACCAGCCCGATTCGTCGGAAAAACGCTGGCGGTTGTACTGCGGTGGCGTGGCGACATTGGCGTCGTGATCGCCTGGGAGCGGGCGATACCAGGGATAGAACCAGGGCAGGTTCTCAAAATCAGGGTAGTTGCTCAGGTCGGCGGGTACACCCCTCGGCGGGATAGGAAGCTGCTGCGGTCCGAGCGCCAGACCAGCCGCGCCGCGTCGCGCCTCATCGTAGATAGTGAGGGTACGCGCCAGGTCGCGGCGGCGGTTATTGTCATCGGCATCGGTCGGATCGCAGTCGTCGCCGCCGTAGTAGCTGGCGTAGATGCTCTCCGCCCCCCTCCGAAAGACCTCGATCGGTACAGCATCGGTATAGGTCACCAGATCGTAGCGTTCGCCGCGCTGGAGCAGATTGAGTGCTTTGTTGGCGGCGTTGACGACATCATCGTTGGTATTGACGGGTCGATTGACCGGACAAGGGACGATCGAGTCGATATCACCCAGATATGCGACATTCGTCGCATCATATACCTTGAGGTCGAGCTGATAGCGCTCCTCGTCATAATTGCCGGTGGTCGCCAGACGGACAGCGGCGCGAGCGGCATTTTGCAGCGTCACCCATGCCTGAAAGATGCGACCAAACTCGATCACGCCGAACAGGAGGATGAGCAGGATCGGCAGGGTCAGCGCAAACTCGACCAGAGTTTGCCCGCGTCTAGGTGGTTGGTTCTGGCTTGTCTTTTCTGTCATCACACCCCCCGGTTCATAGGGACCGGTCTCGAAACTCGACGAATGGAACTCGTTTTGCAATTACTGTGACAGGCGCGTGAACATGCGTGAGGCGATCTCGTTGAATACCAGCACGAGCTGTCCTTCATTGTTCGCCACATAGTAGTTACCGCAATTCTCGCGCGGTTCGATCGGCTGGAAGGTACTGCCGCGACTGCCGATGATGACTTCTTCTTCGCACGGACCGCGCGGTCCCCATTCGGGCGGGGCATTGCCGATACGCGCACTCAGACGAGCCTGCCAGTAATCGGCGTCGATCTGCGAATTGTCGCCCGCATCAGCGATATAGCGCAGCAATTCCTCGCCCAGGTAATCCTCGCGCAGGTTCGTTCTGGCTCCAAGTGGGCGGGCGGGCGGGCTGCCACGCTGACAGTTGAAGTCGGCAGCAGTGGTGTCACCACATACAATCGAGGTGCCTTGATTGAAATTCAAACCGAAGCCGATGGTGAAGATGGTCGGCAGCAGTTGGTTGGTGACCCGTCCAGTCCCTGAGACCGTGAGCGCACCAGGCAAATCTGCCAGCGACACCCAGTCCGCCCAATCACGGGCGTAGTCATCCACATCGTAGAATTCGTAGCAGTTTGGAAAGCTGTCCAGGGTGAGCAGCAGCGGGCTTTGCGCGACGGTGCCACACAGCGTGCGTGTTTCTGGCAGCAGGTCCTGGCAGAAAGGTGGCTTCACATCAATGTTCAGGAGTTCACCAGGAGTGGCTGCTGTGCCATAAGGACACAATCCAAAGGCACCATACGCGCGCGGATCAGGCGGATAACTGCTGAGGGGTGTCGTACCGCCCATCGCATTCAGCGGATTATGGTAGCCTGTGACAGGCATCAGATTGTAGGGTGCCGGTTCGAACGGATCTGTATTCACACGGCGCACGATATTGCTGGCGCCCGCCGCGCCGTCACTCAACAAGACCATGATCCAGACCGCGCCATCCTGACGGGCATAGTTGTACAGAGTCGAGCTGCCGGCAGCCAACGCGCCGCCGATATTCGTGCCCGCGCATGACGCGATCGATTCATAGGCAATGGCTTGAAGCGCTGCGCCACCACTGTACCAACTGGGCACCGAATGAATATCCTCGAGCAATGCACCCGACCGGAAGCTGCCATCGGGATAGGTGTTCGCCAATCGCCACGGTTTACTCAGCGTGGCTTTATCGAAAGGACAGGCGCCGGAAATGGGTGTATTGATGAAATCGCCGATGCGCGTCGTCATCAATTCGCTATACGTGTCAAAAGCATCAGCACCGCTACCCTCGACGATGGTATCCCAGAAGCCATCGCGCCGCCCTGCCCCGTCGGGCGTGTCAGCGTAGGTCGTCGTCTCTGTACGCACGCCAATGGCTTTACGCAGATAGTCGAGGGCGCCATAGCGCAGCAGGGTTCCCAAAGAAGGAAAGCTGCGCTCGCTCTCGAACATCGCTGTCTGGATGTCGTCGTTGGTAGCGTTACGCACGATCGGATCCATGACCGTCGCTCTACGGTCGAAGGTGACGAACGCCACACGATCGCCGCGAATGAAATCGAGACGTGCCAGGAACTGTTCAGCGGCGTTACGCGCATCCTTGAATGGCTGGCAGACAAGATCGCTGAAGTCGAAATTACCTGCCGCGTCGGTCAAGCCGTCGGGGTCGTTGCAGCAGCCGTAATAGTTGTACTGGGGCACAAAACCGCGGAAACTGCGGCCATTGGTGCCGGTCTCGTCAGGGTCGCTTGGGTTGAGCGGGCTATCCAGGAATGTTTCATTGTCTAGATTGGTCGTCTGGGTTACATCCCATTGATTTGCATAACTTCCAGGCACAAGCGGCTCGGCAAAATATTGTGCGTATTCCGTGCGCAGCCAGGCTGGAACATTGGCACCGCTAGTCGACTTTGGAGAGGCGAACACCCGGCACAGTTCGCGCGGCTGGACACGCCCCACCGGAGAGGCACCCACACCGGTGTACTCCTGCCAGCCGCCAGCCCCATTCGGCTCGAATTTGATGATCGAGTCAGTGAGCTGATAGCGCAAATCGATATCGGCGGCACTAGGGAATGGGGTGTCGTAATCGATGGCGCGATTGATCTCGGTCTGATTGTGCAAGAGCAGGTTGTTGGCGGTATCGTAATCCTCCAACCCTGGATTGATGTAGTCGATAGGGTCATCGAATGCGTCATCGATGTAGGGCGGCAGATAGCGCACGCCCTGCTTGGGCGTGGTCAGGTCCCAGTCGCTGTAGGTGGTCTCGTTCAGCATCGACTCGGACACGTCGAAGATCAGCACCACGTCGATGACCGCTGTCTGCGAGATGGCGGACTCGGTCAGCGTGACACTGTCGTAGCCGAGCAGACGCATGAAAATCGTCGGCGCCTCGATCTGGGCGGTCACGCGCACCAGCTTGAGTTCGTCCTCGGTACACAGCTCCTGATAACGCTTCACGTCGTCCTGATTGGCGCCCGTATTGACGGTGCCGTTGACATTGAACAGATTGGTACCGACACGATCCTGCGGATCGAGCGTGGTCGGATCGCGCACGACATTCTGCGCGCGGCAGGTCTCGACCAGGACGTTGGTCGGGTTCAGCCCATACAGCTCGATGAACTGGCGCGCCGCCAGATTGAGGTTGGCGACACTCTCCGCCTCGCCCTGCGCGATACCGTCGAGGGGTGTCTCGTCGATGATGCGGCGCATCTGTCCGGCGGCTGCCACCGAGGCAGCATCCACCGCGCGGCGCATGGTGCTGTAACGGATAAACAGCAGCGACACGTCGGTGACGATGCCGACGAATCCCAACAGCGCGACGAAGCCGATCGCCAGTACGACGAGTGCCTGCCCCGATTGGGCACGGCGTCCTGGTCGCACGGCGCGGCGCATGGCTTTGAGAAAAGAGGTCAACAGGTGTGGGATCATGTCTTTGTCCACTCGATCCGTGTAACCGAACTAACCGGGAAATACAATGAACGGCTCGACTGCGGGCAGTGGGAATGCCGCCCACACATACACGACCATCTTGCCCTCGGCATTGCCGACAGCGGTGAAGACCGGAGACAAGACGGGGATTTGCAGCAGCATCTCGTGTTCCCAATACATCTCGACCAGGGCGATACCCTGTCCTGGCATCTTTTCGCGCGCCTCTGGATCGGCTGTATCGATGGTATAAGATGGTAGATTCATCAGGCGCTCGATGTCGCTTATCAACCATTCCGAGCCGATACAGAGTGAATTCGGAATTTTGTGATTGCCGAACAGCGAAAAGCCAACCTGCTTTTCGGCGGCACCGACTGTAGCGGCAGGAGCATCGAATCCCTCCAGCTCCTCAAAGTCGCGGTCGCCGTCGATTGGGGATGGTTCCGCGCCATTGTCACGGATGCCATCATCATTGATATCGAATGGGTCGCGCAGCTCACGCGGGCTGACCGCGTAGGTCGGACCGGGACCAACAACATCGCATTCGTTGGCTTCCGTCGGATAGCGCCCTGCTACCACCATCTGCGGGGTATCGGCGCTCACAGGGCGGATCGCGGCGGGCAGCCACAGTGGCTCGATGCTGGCATCGACCATCTCGACCGAGAAACCCGACACGATAATGTCATCGACACCATTGTCGGCATCCAGCGCGAGCGGCTCCAGCGAGATGATCATGGTGCAGATCACCTCGTTGTAGAACAGGCGCGCGACAAAGCTGGGATTGCACGCGCCCGTCGTCGCGCTGGCTGCCTCCCAGCGGTGGCGCTGACGAGTGACATCGCTCTCACCCGCAATGACATAGGGCATCCGATAAGCGATCTCGTCGGCGTCGGCGAGCAGACTGTGCGGCACGTAGGTGAATTCGTTCAGCCAGTCGGCGGCATTGGGCGCCTGCTGATCGACCAGCACGGTCGCACGCCGGGCGCCGGAGCGCGTCACGTCCAACAGCGAGAGGTAATTGTTGGCGAACCATCCGATCTCGACTAACCCTGCCAGCAAGATGATCAGGAGCGGCGTGACCATCGCCAGCTCAACCATGCTCTGCCCTGCCTGGCGCTTGCCGTAGACCGCCGGAGTACCGTCGAGTATGTGCAGGAGTTTTTTCAAGATTGTCCGCATCGTTCACGCACTCGTCTACCCATGACAAAGCGAGAAGTCCGAGAACTTCTCTTGTGTGGATCATACCACAGGGGTCATGACGCGAACGTCGGGCTTGTGTGCAGAAGTTGATAGAGATTTGTGCTGAAACAGGGGTGGGTGTTAGCTGGCGTCGTCGATCAGTACGCGCGCCTTGACGACATAGCCTCGCCCATGCCGGGACTGGAGGATCAGCGGACGTTCGGGGTCTTCTTCAATTTTACGACGCAGGTTGTGAATATGATTGCGTACCAGCGCGGCATCGCCGACCCCTTTGGGATACTGCCACACCCCGGCGAGCAGATCCTCGGTCGAGTGCAGTTTGTGCGGGGCGCTGCACATATATTTGAGCAGGTCGAATTCGACGCGGGTCAGCCCGATTTCACGGTCTTCCACGAACAAACGGTATTGTGTCGGCAGGATGCGGACGACTGGCATATTCTCTTCTCCATACAATGCCGATCGGCGAATGTGCGCCCGCACACGCGCGATCAGTTCACGGGGCACAAAGGGTTTGCGAATGAAGTCATCGCCGCCGGAATTGAGCGCATCGACGACATTGTTCGACGAGGTGTTGCCAGTCAGGAAAATGATTGGGGTATTGGCGGTGTGCGGCTGTACGCGCAGACGGCGACAGAGCGCGATCCCATCCATTTCCGGCATCATGGCATCGATCACGAACAGATCAGGCGACTCTTCCGCCGTGCTGGACAGTGCTTCCATGCCCGAATTCGCCCGTCTGACGGTGAACCCTTCGCGGCGCAGCACCAGCTCCACCATGTCGAGCATCTGCACATCATCGTCAACGATCATGATACTGTACATCAAGGGCGGCTCCGGTGTCGGCTTTTGACTCGTAGTATAACGACAAGTGCGACTGCAAGGCATTGTACGGATATGAATTATTCGTGAAATTGGCGCGTCGGATCAGGTGGCGATCATGTAGCCGACACCATGAATGGTGCGGATATACTTGTGTTCGGTATGATGCTCCAGTTTTGCACGCAGGTTGCGCACATGGGCACGCACCAGATCGGGATCGCCCGTGTTGGGCGGGTATTCCCAGACCGCTTGCAGCAGATGCGATGGCGACAGCGCCTGATTCGGGTGTTCCATCAGGTAACGCAGCAGCCGATGCTCGGTCGAGGTCAGTTGTACGAGCGTATCCTCGATATAGACCCGGTAGGTATCGGAGTCGAGGCGCAGCCCTTCCAGCTCCAGGATGGTATCGGTGCGCCGTTCGCGCTGTCCGCGGCGCAGGACCGCGCTGATGCGCGCGCGCAATTCGGGCAGTTCAAACGGCTTGACAATATAGTCATCAGCCCCCGCCTCCAGCCCGGTCACGATGTCCTCGGTGCTGCCGCGCGCGGTCAGAAACAGGATCGGCAGCGTGGTGTAGCGCGTGTCACGGCGCAGCCGCCGACACAACGTCACGCCGTCCATCTCCGGCATAATTACATCGAGGATCATCAGATCGGGCAGCGTGCGATATAAGACATCCAGCGCTTTGGCGGCGGAGCTCGCCAACAACACCTCGTGCTGTTCGTGACGCAGCACACGCCCCAGCGTCTCCAGCACTTCGTTATCGTCATCCACTGCCAGTATGTGTGCCATCGATAATCCTTTTTTTTGCGTGACGCCCAGATCGACCTGCCCAACCAACCTTATATGGGGAGCTGCACCACGAATGCTGCACCACTGTCGTCACTGTTGACGATCAGATCACCGCCGACACGCGCGATCACCTGGCGACAGATATACAATCCCAGCCCCGTTCCTTCTCCATCCGGCTTGGTGGTGAAAAAAGGCTCGAAAATATGCGCTCGGATCGCGTCTGGAATACCGGGCCCGTTATCGCGTATCGTTACATCGATGTACGCTGAATCGGGGGTGTGTTGGATGATTACATCGACGCGCGAACCCGCCCGTCCAACCAGGATATCGTGCGCGTTGAGCAGCAGGTTCAGCCACACATCGTCGAGAGCGCCAGGTGGCGCCATGACGAGTGGTATCGGCTCGGATGGCACGACCACCGTGAGCCGGATAGCCGCGCGCTCGAAATACGGAAAAATCAAGGCGATCGTCTCTTGTATCGAGTGTATCACATCGACCGGGACAGGCGGCGCATTCTCGGAGCCAGGACGCGCGCTCGACAACAAACGCCGCACCACCCCTGAAGCCCGCTTGCCAGCCCGCAGGATCGCGCTCAAAGATTCATGAGTGTGCGACCCTGCGGCTGCCCCGTCCAGCAGCAGCTCGGTGTCGAGGACGATGGTCGTGAGCGGATTGTTGATCTGGTGCGCGACCGCCGCCGCCAGCTCGCCCATCGCGGACAGGCGCGCCGACTGCACCAGCTTTTCCTGGGCGGCGCGCAGCTCACGCAGGCTGTCTTCCAGATCGACCACCAGGTGGGCGTTGTCCATCGCCGTGCCTGCCTGTCCCAGCAGCGCGCGTGCCAGATCGATCTCACGCTTGAGAAAGGTGCGTGGACGCAGCGTATCGATCAGGATCGCCAAACCCTGAATCTGTCCACGCACCTTGATCGGCAGCGCCAGCACTGCACACCCCCCCCACCGATCGAGCAGCGCGTCGGCGATCTCGGCACGGGTCGTATCTTCGATCGATACATTGAAGGTGTAATCCCCGGTAAATGGGATCGGCTGGTCGTGGTGAGCGGCAGCGTTCGCGCTAATCCAGGCCATGCCGCCATAGCTATAACGCACTTTGAGCGAGCGCGCATCTGGGGAGATCACCGCAAATTCGATACTGTCGGCATCCAATACCGCGCGCAGATCGCCCAACGTCTGAAACGCAGTCGAGGTGGTACGGTCGCTGGTGCCGCCGATCAGGATTTGCGCGTTGTCGCTGAGTGCCCGCTGCGCCCGCTGCAGGCGTGAACGCGGCAGGTCGGCTTTTATCGCGCCTACCTGATAGGCGATCAAGGCGCCAAACAGCGTATCGCCGTGCAGCACGGGCAGCAGCAGGGCGCGCTGGGCGCCCGCGCGCCTCAGCAGACTCACCGCGTCCGACGTTGTGGTGTCCACATTGAAACTGCCCATCCTGACCATTGCCTCACTCAGGTATTCGCTGAGAGGGATAAGCTCTTCGGTGCCTCCACGCCAGCGGGCTTGTTTGAAAGTGGCACGCAGGGCCAGCGTGGGATCATCCTCAGCCACGATATCGTACAGGCTGGCGATATGCACATTCAGGACGCGCGCCAGACTCTCGCAGATTGCCACCATCGTTTTATCGAAAGACAGCGAGGCATTCACCGCCTGACTGGCATCGACCAGCAGCTTGAGTTCTTGACCACGCCGCAAGCTCTCACCATGTGTGCGCGCATTATTGATGGCGATCGCGGCATACGACGCCAGATTCAGCAGCAGCTCCCGATGACGCTCGGTGAAGGCATCCCGTTTTTGACGATTATTGACGCCCAGTACGCCGAGCGGAATGTCGTTCAGGACGATTGGCACGTAGAGCAGCGCGTTGACGAAATATTCCGTCTTAATTTTTTGCGGACCTTGCGCGCTGACCAGGACTGATTGCCCGCTGGTGAAGACGGTGCCTGCGAGTGTGTCCTGGGTGCGGATGCGGAAATTTTCTGCCACCTGAGCGTCCATGCCCACTCTGGCACGCAGATACAGCTCCTCGGAATGTTCGTCGGGCAGCAGGATCATGCCCTCTTCGGCATTGGTCAGGCGACGCGCGGCTTCGACCACGCGATTGAGAACTTCGCTCAGGTCGAGGACCTCGGTCAGCGATCGACTGAGTGAGAACAACGTTTTGATCTGATCGTCGCGCCAGTAAATCGAGGTGGGCAGCTCATCATCCGGCGGCGGCTGGGCGCGCGCCAGCACGAGCTCGCTGTTTCCGTTGGCGCCTTCGAGTGGCTCGATCTTCGGAATCCGCAGCGCCCGCATCAGGGTGGTACGCAGCGTCACCTCATCCAATGCGTTCAGTTGAATCTCGGCGCTGTGTGCGAACTGGCGATCGCCATTGGCATAGACCACGATCGGCGGGCGCGGATAGATTTTTTGCAGCACGCTGATACTCGGCTCGCTGCTCTCGCGCTGCGTCAGCCGGGAATCGACGATCGCCAGCGCAAAGGTGTCGTTGCGCAGGTGGTATACGGCGTCGTTGTGCGAATAGGCAGGATACACGGAAAAGCCGCGCCCATTGAGACCGCTGCTGATCTGTTCTATGAAGTCGAGATCACCACTTGCGACCAGCAATCGACGCAGCTCCACACCCGTCCTTATCCTCTCAACTCACTTCATGATCCATAAAACACCGCGTTAGCGGCGGCTCAAACGATCGATCCGACCAGCGAGTTCGTCGTCGGGTGCTGGTTCGTCCGACTTTGTGGGCTGCATTTGATTCAAACGATCGATGGTATGCTGCATCTCGTCCAGCACCGGTTCAAGACTTGGCGTCGAGCGCATATCAGGCTGAGATTGAGGCTGTGCTTTCGGACGCGGCGACGCTTCACGCACGACCGATTTTGGTCGCACCAGGGTGCGCAGTCGCGCCCGCATCAAAACAGTGAGTTTCTTAAACAAGTCGTCCATGAGCGCAAGTATACAATTTTTATATCTTGCGCGCAGCATCGATCATTTACGGTGGCAGCAGCCGACAACCGTCACCAAAATCGAGCGCATAAATGCTCATATTGCTGCCTCCAGCACGGCGGGCGGTCTCTTTACCGCTGGTGTAGACCAGACACAGGCGCGCATCGGAGCGATCGCCGCCTGGCACCTGATCCTCAAGTCCCATCAGATAACGAGCGCCGCTCGTCTCGATCAGACGCCACAATCCGTCTGGGTCGCCGACAAACGGCACGACTTCCGGGCTGATCAGACCCGCGACATCCAGCAGCGGACGCGGGGCAAAATACCCGACCGCGCCAATATCGTGGATCGCCAGCAGGTCTGTGGGCGGCACATGATCGCGCAGCCAGAGAGCGGCTGCGACCATCTCCTCCTCGATGATCTGGACATCCTGGCGATAGGCATTCAAGCCGAGTCCAAAGGCGAACAGCGTGAATACGGCGGCGGCGGTCAGCGCCAGCGTGCGCGTCAGCACGCGCGTAATCAGCCAATGGCGCCCTATCCGCACCAGACCGATCGTCCCGATCGTTCCGAACAGGATGATCACAGGAAGCGCCGGGATCACGTAGCGCCCGTGCTGAAAATTGAGCGGCAGCACTGCGGCATAGACCACGATCAGCGCCGCCGACCACGCGATACTCAGGAAGATCAGCAGCGCGCCACGTCTGCGCAGCGACAAAACGACGTAGGACAGCAGACCGGGCAGCAGCAGCAATTGCCCGCCCGCGATCAACGGCTCCAGCATCAGACCGACGCGATATAAGTAAGGCGTGGCGAACAACGGTGCGGCATAGGCTCGCTTGGCGGCGGCAGTGTCTGGCAGCAGCCCACCGGTCAATTGTAGATTTAACACGACGTAGGGAGTCAGCGTCAGCGCAAAGACGAGCAGCGCCGTGCTGCCGTAGATCACCAATCCCATCCATGACCGACCGGGACGCGCCGGGATCAAGCCGATGCCGAGCAGCGCAATCAGAACGACGCCCTCCGCGCGTGTCAGCACGGTCAGCGCGCCAATGAGACCAAAGACTGCACCGCGCAGCGCGACCGCACGCAGTGTTTCTGATGTTGGCGGAAACAGTTCGCGCCATGCCCAGGCGATCGCCAGCAGTGTAAACAGGTTGAACAGCACGGTCTCCATGCCCGACACCGCGCTCCAGATCAGGTGCCACGACGTGATCAGCGCCAGCCCGACCAGATAATGCGAAATCTTCGACCCTGGCAGCAGTCGTCTCGACAGGCGCGCGCCGATGATACCAGTCAGCGCCAGCGCCACGATGCCGACGCCGTGCGTCCAGACGCGGAAAGGCACGTTCAGCCAGTAGCCGATCGTCAACACGACGGTATAAAGCGGCGATGTCGATGCGGCGCTCAATTCGCCTGGCACGAATGACCATTGTCCGTACTGCGCCAGATTGCGCGCATAGGTCTGGTGAATCCAACTGTCATCCAGCGGAAAATCGCCGGGCGATGTCGCCAGATAGACCAGGCACAGTGCGATCGCCGCCGCTGCTATGACGAGATCATCGATCCAGGACCAGGGGTTAGCGGTCGGCGCGGATGGCATATAATCTCGCTTCTTCGCTGTCGAGTGCGATCGGGATCAGAAAATCAGGCGGAGCATCGAATAGTGAATGCAGACCAGCCGGCACTGCCGCGCGATCGGTCTTGAGCAGCAGATAATCGATCAGGTATGCTTCCGCGACGGGGCGCAGCATGTCCGGATCGCCATTGGGCAGAGTCGCGCCGCCAAAACCGTCCTTACCGCCGAGGCTGCTGAAATAATACAGTGCGGGTGGATCGTCGAACAGCACCCGCGCACCATCAGGCAGCGCGTCGCGCACGGCGGCGTACAACGGTGGAGGGTTTGTCACTACATCGACCCGTCCCGCGCGCGCATAGCTAAACGCCAGCAGCGCGATCAGTGCCAGCGCCGCACCGCTGAACACCCGCTTCGCGCCGATCGGACGCCAGCGCCGCCGCAGCCGCGCCACCGCATCGACGGCAGCGTCGATCCCGACAACCGCGAGCGCGCTCAGACACGGGATCAGCGCCGCCGCCGAATGAAACAGCCCACCCCGATAGCCGGGGAACGGAAAGACGAACGTCATGGCGATGTGCATCAGCAGCGCGTACAACCAAAAGGGGTGCAAAAAGTGATCACGTCGCAGCCGCCAGCCTGCATAGAGCATGAATGGTAGCAGCACGACCATACCCTCGACCGCGACCACCGTCCCGATGTTGGTGACCAGCGCGTCACGGCGCGACTCCAGCGCGCGCCCGATCCCGTCCGTGAACAGAGTCGATGCCGTCGAGTCGGGCGGAAAGTTGAACAGATCGTTGTATTCGTCGAACCAGATCGCCTGCGCCCCACCCAGTGGCAGCGGCGCGCCGAGCGCATCCAGATTGCGCGCGAAAAACGGTGACATGACGACCACATATCCCACCGTGACCCATACGCCATAGGTCAGTCGGCGCGCGAGCGAGACCCGGCATAGCAGCGCGAACAATCCCGCCACGCCCAGCAGCAGCAGCCCATCGGCGCGCGTCAGGTGCCCCAGGGCGGCGAACCCACCCGCAGCAGCCCACCGCCAGGCGCGCGGACGTTCGACGGCAGCGCCGATCATGACCAGACAGGCAGCGCCGAAAAACGCATAGGGCGCGAAGGTGTCGGTCGCGCCCCAGAAGCGCACAAAAAAAGGCGACAGCAGCGTCAGCAGTCCGGCGATCCAGGCGTGACGCACCGTGCCACCCAATTTGCGACCGAGATGATAGCCGATCAGCCCGGCGCCCCACACGCACAGCGCCAGCGGCACCTGTGCCGCCCGATAGTCGCCCGGCGCATCGAGCAGAATCATCGAAACGCCGGAAAGAAACGAGGTCATCGGCATCCAGTACAGATGCGACGGCATCGGCAGCGAGTCGGCGGCACCGATATAAGTCCAGACGTAGGCGTCGGTCAAGCCCTGCCCCGACGCCATGCGGGCCGCCGCATTGAAATGATAGTAGGCGTCGGTGAACGAGGGGGCGCCGACGATCCCGAACACCAGTGCAGCCGCGATCGCCGCCGCGACGACGGCGAACACCAGATCAGAGCGTTTCATCGGATGGCTTCAACGGGGCGACTGCAACGACCATTTCCGCAGACGATCGCACCTGACGCAGATCGAGATAGAGTGCAACGCAAAAGCCGATCAGCAGCGCGGTACGCACACCGATCAACACGGCGAAAGGTGTCACCAATGCTCCAGTGATCTCGCCACCCGCATCACCGGTGCGAATGAACAGGAATGGATATTCGATGAAGACTGCCCCGGTGAGCAGCACAATCCCCAATATGCCGGTGCGCGTTGGAAAGCACAGCAGCAGCAGCGGCGCGATCTGCGCCAGCCACTGCGGACTCCACCCCTGCGCCTGTAAAAAAAACAGCAGCAGCGCCAGCGTCATGAACGCCACCAGACCCCGATCGTCGCGCCGCCGCGCGGTGAGAAAGACCACCAGACCGATCGCCAGTGCCATACCCAGGCGGACGACGCTGGGCACGACCGGTGGATTACCCTCCAGTCGCGTCGCATTTTTGGCGTCGAGTCGATCGGTCACCGGACCAAAATTCCCGGTGCGATAGTTGCCATCCAGCAGCGCCCAGACAGTCTGGTAGGATGCTTTGTTGAATTGAGCGGTCAGCGATGCCAGCGTATTGGCGGGATAGCGGCTGTAGAGCAGCAGATACACCAGTGCGAATCCACCTAACACGATCGCGCTGTAGCGCAGCGCTTTACCGACTGGACGAAACCGCCAGACCACCCCGACCAACAGCGCGGGCGTGAATTTAGCCAGCGTGCCGATCAGCGCCACCACCGCCGATCGCATGTCGCGCTTGTCGATCAGCGCCGCCAGCCCCCACAGCAGGAAAAATGCCACCATCGGCTCGAAATTCCACCAGATAAAAATTGCAGGCGCCAGCAGCAGCGCGTACACCCACGACAGCACCGCGCCGACGCCGACGCCGTGCAGGGCTGTCCCGATCCGCCGCAGCAGCAGCAGATTACCGATGTCGAATGCCAGCATCAACACGCCGAATGCCATCGCAAAAGTGGTGTAATCACGTCCGAATGCCTGAAACATCGCCACGTTCAGGAAAGATGGGATTGGCGGAAACTCGCTCCACCAACTGCGAAAGGGCAGCAGTCCGTCGTCGGAGAGCGCGCCCAGTTGAAAGTAAGTGAAGTAATCCCCGCCCGCGCTCATACCGCGCTCGATGCCCGACTGAAAGAACGGAATATAGACCACCACCATCAGCAGTCGAAAGGCGATGAACAGGATCAGCAGCAGGCGCCGATCGAGGATCAGATTGACGGCGCGATAACCCAGGTCACTTTTGCTGATAGGTGTCAACGTCACTGTCCTTCTGTGCGTGTGAATACCACTGCGAGGTCGTCACTGTAATCCAGAGTCCAGCCAGGTTCATCACGCAGCCGGCGCGCCAAGCCGCTCTGCGTTTCGATCAGGACAGTGCCGATCGCATACTCATCCAGTGTCTCACGCCATCCATCGCCACCGATCGCGGTCGTCAGGTAGCGCGTCAGCAGCGTGTCGCCGTACAAGTCGGTGCGCCCGTCTACAAAAACGGGTTCATCGCGCAGCGCGTAGATCAGATAGCCGCCCCAGTTGTAACTGTTGAAAAGCGCGCCGGGCGCCCCTTCTCGTTTAAGATATGCGACCGCCTCGACGGGCAGCGCCGCCGTCATCGCCTGATCGACGATGCGCGGCAGCACGACCGAGATCGTCTTGATCACGGTCGCAAACAACACCACTAGCAGTAGGATCACGTTCACGACGACCATACGCGGTTTGACGCGGCGGATGGTTTGCAGCACCCAACCACGCTCGCGCAGGAAGTCGTCCACAAAAAATGTCAGAATTGGGGTGGCTGGCACGGCAAAGACGGCGATATTGCGTCCCGCCAGCAGACCCATAAAGGCGGTGCCGCCGATCAGGAAAAATTCTGTCCAGTCCAGGCGCCGACGGCTGATCCCGGAAGCCGCGAACACACCGAGCAGCAGCGCGATAAAGGGCCAGGTTTCGCGTCCCTGAAAGTTGGGCGAATTCCACTCCTGGATGAAATTACGCAGCGCGCCGATGCCCACCGTCTGAAAGGGCACCGCCAATATCTGCAGCCCAACCGGGTTGATCAACAATGCCGCGACCGAGACGACGCCGACGAGCGCCATTTTGCCGATCCCGCGCCAGCCCGTCCCCGCTTTGCTCGGATTGAACAGCCGATTGAGCGTCTCACCGACGACCAGTGCGCCCAGAAAGATGAAGCCGATCGCAAACCCGGCGTGCAGATTACCCCACAGCGCCATCAAGGGCGGATAGAGCCACAGCCGATCGGTCGCGCGATATTTATATAAGAACAGCAGATACAGACTGACGGCGCTCAAAAAGAACGACAGCATCTGCGGGCGCGGCGACCAGAATACCGCCGCCGTCGCCGCGCCCAGGATGATCGCAAAGGCGCGCACATAGGTATTGCCCGCGCACATGGCGTAGATCACGCCCATGCCCGCCGTCGCCAAGCCCGCCATGTAGATCACCAGCCCGGTCATACCGCCGATCTGCCAGGCGGTATTGAGGATGATCTGCGCCCCCCAACTGTGATTGACCCAGGGCGCACCGTAGAGTGTGTGCGAAAACGTATCAGCTCTGATAAAGCCATCGGTCACGATCGTCTCACCGCTGCGCAGATGCCACCAGGTATCGGTATCGACGGGCACGCGCGCCGCCAATGCGAATACCAGCAGCAGCAGAATCAGCAGAGTCGTCCGTTCGATCGTCAGTCTGCGCAGCATAGCATCCTCATCTGGAACCCGCTAAACTCCGCTCAACGAGATGATTTTACGCACGGTGCGCAGCATGATGTTCACATCCAGCAGCAGCGATTGATGGCGCAGATAATACAGATCGTATTGCAGCTTGGTGATGGCGTCGTCGTCGGTGCTGCCATAATCGTACCGTACCTGTGCCCATCCCGTCAGACCCGGACGCGCGATCAGGCGGGTGCGGTAAAACGGGATTTTTTGCGTCAGCCGCTCGACATGCTCCGGGCGCTCCGGGCGCGGTCCCACGATGCTCATATCCCCGCGCAGCACGTTGACCAACTGCGGCACCTCGTCGAGACGACTCTTGCGCATCAGCCGTCCAAACCGGGTGACACGCGCGTCGCCCTGTCTGCTGAACACCGCCCCAGTCGCCGCTTCCGCATTGGGGATCATCGATCGCAGTTTGTAGAGTTTGAATGAGCGTCCATTGCGTCCCACCCGTTCCTGCACGTAGAAGATACGCCCCGGCGAGTCGATCCACAGGATTGCCGCCACCAGCGGGATGATCGCGGTAAAGATCGCCAGCCCGATCAACGCCAGCAGCACATCGATCGCCCGTTTCAGCGGCGGAAACGGGTCGAATACGCCGTCGGTGTTCTTGATGGTCAGGAAGACGACCGCCCAGTCGTCGCTGATGTCGTGGATCGGCACACGCCCGGTGATGCGTTCGTACTCCAGCGCCATCGGCACCAGCATGATCCCGGCTTCATAGGCGTCCATGACGCCTTGAAAGGTCTCGACATCCAGACGCGACGATTCGGTGATGATAATTTGCGTGATGCGGTCACGCGAGACGAAGTTCATCAGATCGGCACCCGTACCGATGACAGGCACATCGCCGACGATGCTGCCCACCTGACCGCTCTCGCCGATGATTCCGCGTACATCGTATTCCCCCTGTGCTTCAGCCGCGATCGCCTCCAGCATCGACCCGGCGGACAGCCCCGCGCCGATGATCAGGGTGTGCCGCCGCTCGCTCACCCATCCCAGCAGAAACGGACGGGTCAGCCGCCACAAACCGATCAGTATCAGCGATGCCATGCCGTAGTACAGGATGAACAGGCGTGGCAGCGCGCCGACCGGCGACAGGAAAAAGACGATCACGTATACGACCCAGGTTTGCGCGGTGATCAACAGCAGCCGTTGCAGCGTTTTCATGCGGCTGGCGGCGATCTTCAGCTCAAAAAAGTCGTTCGCGCTCGCCAGCAGCAGCCACAGGATCGCCAGCACGACGAACCAGCCGCTTTCTGATAACACGAAGCCAACCGTGAAAGGATCGCCTGATACCCATGTCCACATACGCAGCGCGATCACCACCGACAAGAATACGGCAGCCAGATCGCCCAATGCCAGCAGCAGCCGCCGTTCCGAGATCGGGAGCTGTGGGCGTCGGCGGGGCAGTGGCGAAAAGAACATCAGCCCGTCTCTCCTGCCGACACGCGGCGCGTCAGGCGAGCGAGCAGCAGCAGCCCGATCAGCGCGATCGTGCCGATGAACGCGCCGGGGATCGCCCATGACGGCGCGTAGCGCATTTCCACGATGCTGACGCCAGACGGCACCTGCACGGCGCGAAATGCCCGATTCGCGGTGTAGATCGATGCGGGTTCGGCATTCACGGTCGCCGTCCAGCCGGGATACCAGCTATCCGCCAGCACCAGCCACGAGTCGCGCTCGGCGCGCACCTCGATATCGAGCGCGTTTTCACTGTCGTGGATGATCATCGCGGCGCTGCCAGAGGCGGCGGTCGGCGCCGGACAGCCCGCATCGCCCGCCAGATGCACCTGGACGGCAGGATTCCAGGTCGGATCGAGCAGCGCGGCGCGTAACGCGGCATCGTCCTCGTGCCAGCACGCCGACTCGACCAGCCACGCGCGGGGTTGCGCGGTCAGCAGCGCCAATCCGGTCGCCGTAATCTCGCCGCTCACGCCTGCCCCGATCAGCAGCGCGCTGTCAGAGTCGCTGGTTTGCAACAAGCGCAGATAGTCGAGGTGTCTGCCCGATTGCAGCGGATCGAAGTTGTTCAGCAGTGCGATACGATCGAGGACATTCAGATTAGGCAGAAACGCGGTGCGATACTCCCCGATCCGTGACAATGCGACGCGGTAATCGTTGAAACGCAGCAGATCGTCGAAGCGCGCGTTTTCGGCAGTCTGGTCGAAATAGCTGCGTCCGGCAGCGTCGATCGGCAGAGGATCGTAAAAACTGGCGGGTACGGTCGGATTCAGTCCCCACGATGCGATCACCAGATCGACGGCGATCACCACCACGACCGCGCCCTCCCACAGCGGGCGACGGCGCGATTCCGGCGGGGGTTGTGTCAGTGTCAGCAGACAGGCAGCGATCGCGGTTGTTCCCACCCACACGACCGCCCACGCCAGCAGCGCCACCGCCGACGCGGTGATCGTCAGCAGTGCCAGCGCACCCAGAGACAGGGCGACGGCTGTCCCCGCCGCTACCAGCGCGCGCCGCGTCCAACGTCGGGTGCGCACGTCGCGCCCCCACGCGCCGACACCAAATCCGGCGAGGATGCTCAAGCCTGTCACCGTCCACAGGTGCCAGCGCACGGGCGCCTGAAAGAGATCGAAGGTCGGCACCTGGTCGAACAGGAACAGAAAGATCGGGCTGTGATAGCCGAGCGCCATGATAAACCCGACGACGACGACCCCGCCCCAGAATGACACCCATCCGCGCGACGCCCGACCGCGCCCTGCCGCGATCAGCGCGCCAATCGCCGACACCAGCGGGATCAAGCCGATATAGATCGCATCCTCAAAGTAGGCGCCGCCGGTGATGTAGCTGCCGTTGGCGGGGGTGCCGAATACGTGCGGCGCGATCACATTCAGCGTCCGCGCGGGAGCATAGCTGAAGTTGAGCGCGAAATCCCGATCCACGCCATCGGATCGCGCCGACTCGCGCAGCAGTTCCGCCGTCGCCACGAGCTGCACCGCCGCCACCCCGCCACCCAACAGCACCGTCCCGCCGATCACCAACAGCGCCAGCGATCGCCGCCCCGTGCGCATGATCCAGGTGAAGACCGTAAAGCAGCCCGCCAGCAGCAGTGTATACCACGCCGTCTGCGCATGACCTGCCAGCAGCAGCAGCGCCACGATCGCCGCACACGCGGCGGCGCGGCGCGGGGTAATCTCGTCCATCAGGCGCCAGATCGCCCACAGCAGCCAGGGCAGCCAGGCGGCAGCCTGAATAATCGGAAAAGTGCCAAGTCGTCCGACCAGATAGCCGCCGAGCGCAAACGCGATCGCGCTCACGATTCGACCGAACGGCGCCATGCCGATCGCTGCCCCCAAACGTGCCATCCCCACCGCCGCGATCGCCAGATGCGCCACTGCGGTCAGGCTCATTGTCGGCGCGACCGGGAAGATCAGCGTCAGCCAACTGAACGGATACAGCAGCGATGACTGGTAATTGGCAAACAGCGGCGCGCCCGCCCCGTTGAGCGTGTTCCACAGGGGAAGGCTGCCTGATCGCAGCATTTCGACCGCTTCGGTGCGCCAGGGGATGAATTGCAGCGATGGCAGCCCCCAGAAGAGCGCGTCACCGAGCAGCACGCGGTGAAACAGCAGCGCCAGCGCCGCGAAAAAGATGAACCACAGTGTTGGACGGCGCATGATCAGCGTTGGGCGTCTTTCGTGCGGGCACGATGTGCAGTCAATATGAGCATGATTATACCCAGACCAACGAATGACGCCCCACCGATCAGCGCAGCAAAGGCTGTGAGCCCATTAAAAATATCGGTTTGTAAGCCACTGTGACTCGGAAAGTCACGATAGAGAAGCCTATCTCCCGTGTTGTCTTCGACGGGCAGCACAGGCGCGCGGTTTTCATAAAGATAGAAGGCATCGATCCGATCGACCAGCGCTAGATCGGGAACATCCAAACGATACGCCGACACGACATGGGTCACGCCCCACTCGCCCAACAGCGCTGGATCAGGGCGCGCGTCGCGGTTCGCCGTCTCGACCGCATCCCCGACTATGCCGATCAGCGGCGGCTGCACCACGCTGTAGCCGTCGAACGTGATGCCACCTGCGCGCTGGATCGCCTTGGATACCGCCGCGATCTGAAACGGATCGACTCCGCCGAACAGACGCAGATCGTAGATCGCGGCGGTCTGCGTTTCCAGCGAGTAGGTAGGGGAATAGATGCGTCCGGGGTTGAGCGCAGACAATGTTTCACCCAGCTCGACTTGCGCCGGCTTCATCCATTGTGATTCACCGCGCCACTCCACCCAATGCCGCGCGAACAGCACCAGATCGACCGCGACCAGCAGGATTGCGGCGCTCCTCAACATGCGACTGTCGAGCCGTCCAGCGCGATAAACGGTGACGACGATCAGCAGCACTCCCCCCGTCAGCAGTCCGACCACCGCCCCCACTGCCAGGAAACCGCCGATTAGCACACTCGCGCCTCCCGCGATCAACCCCGCGGCGCCGATGAGCGCTATCAGATTGCCGCGTCCGCGCCGCGCGTCGGTCAGCAGCGCGTCCAAACCATGCCCTGCCAGCAGCGGCAGCAGCAGTGCGGCGATCAGCCAGGCACGCGCCGGGACGCGAAACCACAGCAGCGCCGGAATCGCCTCGACCAGCAGAATCCACAACCCGCCCGCCTCACCCAACGCATACAGACCTGCAAAAGCGATCGCACTTATCCACAGCGCGTGGCGACGCGGCGCCCGAAAGACGGCGATCAGCACCAGCAGCACTACTGGCACACCGACATACGCCAGCGTTTCCAGGTTGCCCGTCGTCGGCGCGAACAGCACGCCGATAAGCTGCCCTGGCTGCATGGCGAACAGGGCGGCATCGGCGCGCGTGAGCGCCGCGCGCGTGAGATAAGGTGTCCACAATGTGAGCGGCACCGTCAATACCAGGGTGAGCAAACCGATCAGCAGCGCGGCGCACATCACGCGCACCAGCGCCACCACCCGTTCGTGCTGTCCACGCAACAGCGCTGCTCCGTAGGCACCCGCTAAAGCGAACGCGAACAGACTGACGCGCACATCCGCCAGCACGATCACAGCGGCGATCAGCCCCGCACGTATCGTGCGCGTCGCGCCCCACCCCTGCCCGCTCACCAGATCGCGCACGCCCCACATCAGCCAGGGGAACCACGCCAGCGCGTACAATACGTCCAGATGTCCGCCGCCTGTGTGCGCCATCACGCGCGGACTGAGCGTAAACGCCAGCGCAGCCAGCCCCGCCGCCGCGCGGCTCAATCCCAGGGCGCGCGCCCATGTCCACATGCCCGCGCATGCGATGCCGATGTGCGCCATGATCATCAGGTTGAGGTGCGCCAGCGGTTCGAGCAGCGCGGCGACCCACTGCGGCGGATAGGCGGTCTTGTTGAGAGGGTTGGCGGCGAACGGCTGCCCGGCGAAAAAGGTCTCGCGCCAGATTGGGAATTCGCCCGCACGCAGCGAGCGGTGAAAATACAGTGCTGCCGGATAGTGCGATGTCACTGCATCGGAATAGCGCGCGCCCGGCGTAAATGGCAGCCCATCGAGCCGAAAGCCGATGCTCCAGGCTGTCAGCAGGATAGCGCTCATAACCATAACCCCTGTAATGACGCCGGCGCGCGATCGAATCACGGCGCAGTTGGCAGGATGGGGGTGTAAATCGTCACATCATCGATCACGGCGGCGACCCGCATGGTGTCGATGCAGGCGGTGGTGCCGATCGCGCGTTCCTGCGGTCCGACGATGACATATTTGATGTTGAACGGCGCGATCAAGGCACTGCACTCGGCGGTTCCGGCGTACCAGGCGCGTACCGATGCCTCTTTTTCGACGGCGTTCAGCGTCTCATAGGGATGCCCTGCCACCACGCGCGACCCCACCCAGCCCGGAATCCAGGTACTGACCACTGGCGATGCCAGCACCACATCAGCGGCGTCGGTGCGGTCGCGCAGCCACCCGAACGCCACCGCATAGTCGCGCTCCAGAAAGATTCCGACCGCTGCCTGTGGATAGCCGACCAGCGCCGATACGATCGGCAAAAACAGCATGATCATCGGGCTAATCGCGATCACCATCGAGACAAGCACGAAAATGAAGGTGCGCCAGCGCCGTGCGACATAGCGCAGCCATACATCCTCGATCGCGCGGGTGGCAAAGTAGGCGATCGGGATGATCATGCCGACCGCGTAACGCCGCCCTGTCGTGGTGGGCAGGTAGACCGCGACCAGTATAGCCGCGATCCACAGCAGCAGCAGCCGATCGCCGTCCAGCTCGAATCGGCGCGCGGCGCGAAAGATCGCCGGAATCGCCAGCAGCAGCGGTAAGCCGAATCCGAGCAGCATCACCGGCAGCGAGGGCGGTGGGGTGAGATTTTGCGCGTTCCATGCCGCCATCATCGGGTTATAACGCACCGTGAGCGCATAATAGGCGGCGAATGGCAGCGCGGGCAGCGTCAGTGTCAGCAGCAGTCGCAGGCTGTACAGGGCGCCTGGATGACGCCGCCAGAACAGCAGCGCCGTGTATGCGGTCAGCGCAGCGGCGATCGGCACCAACGCCTGAGGATACAACAGCGCCAGCAGCAGACTGAAAATAATGATGCTCGGATAAATAAAGATCGACGTGGTGGCGGTCAAGCCAGGGCGCAGCGCCAGGATCAGCATCGCCGCCAGCAGCGCCAATACCGCAAAGGTGAGCGGAAAATGCACGTTGACCAGCGTGCTGAAAAAGGAATAGGCTTCTGGCAGCAGGGCGAAATCAGGAAACGTCTCGGTCTGCAGGAGCGGCGCCAGCAGCCAGCCAAATCCAGACCCGATCGAAGCTATCACGAAGAATGTCCGTCGCGTGCGTATCCGCGACCACATCACCGCCGCGAATTGATACAGCGCAATATACATGATCAGCGCGGCGCCCAGCCTGGCGACGTGAAATGCGATCAGCGGCGAGACACTGATCACCCGTGCCAGGTGTCCTAAGGCGAGATACAGCACCTGAATGAACGCTCCAGCGTGATCTTCGGGTGTATGCTGGAAATAGACCAGCCAGCTTCCCGAATAGCCGAGTTCAATCTTGGAAAGATAGGTCGCGCCGTCTCGATAGTTGTGCAGCGCGCCCATGAACTGCCAGTTTTCCGTACCGCGCAGCGCCACCCACATCAGCGGTGCAAAGACGAGCAGCGCCAGCAGCGAGGAGACTGTGATCAACCAGCGCCATTCTTTGGGAGTGATATAGGTGGTATCGCTCAACTGGATCGTTCCCGGCTTGAGAGGCAGTGTCGCTGCAAAGTCGCGTTGTGGTAACTTTAACATAGCTGCGTCCTCGATCAATCACCAACGCGGTCGCTACCGCCATTGTAACGCCAGATGCACGCTCGATGAGATCGAGATTTATATCAATCTGCCAAGATCGATGCGCAATTCTCACCAGAACGCTTAAAATAACACTGTAGGATACCGTTACGCAGGCGTGTCGGCTTCCGCGCCAGTTACTGCATCATACCCGCAGCAGCAGCATAAAATGAGGAGTCGATCGAATGGGCTTCGACGCACAAAACTTTGGATTGGGCTTAGTGGTAGGATGGGCGTCCGCATACGGACTGTATCGCGCGCGCAATGTCATCGGCGGGACGGTCACTCAATTTGGCAAGGGGGCACAGCGCGTGCAGCATTCTGCGACGCGCAGCGCCGACAGTCGCTATATCAATGATTTGGTCGAGCAGTGCGAGTACGCCCATCTCGCTGGCAGACAGGTAAAATTGAGCGAGATTGTGGTCGAGCCGCGCTTCCTGGCACCCGACGTATTCGCTATGCCGCCCGACGACGAACCGTATGCCTCGCCTTATAAAATCGTACCAAACATCCCCGATCACCCCTATTTACAGGCGCCTTTCAGCCTGGAGACGCTCTCGATCGAGGAGCTGGCGTCGGGCAGCCGCGCGCTTGCCCTGGTCGGATTACCAGGCAGCGGACGCACCACCGCCCTGATGACGATCGCCCTGCACGGGCTAGGACGTGTCCGTTTCCGTGCCACACCAGACAGCGTGCAACAGCGGCTCGACTCGGAAGAGTCCAGGCTGGCGGAGAAAGAACGCGCCGTCCGCGTGAAAGAACGAGTCCTGATGGAGCAACGCGCCAAAGAGCAGCTCGCCAACGAGACGGGCACCACCTACGAGGCGCATACCGAGCGCAAACCGAGCAAAAACAAAGACGATAAAGCGGTTGACACCCCCGAAGTGGTGCCGCTCTTCAATCGACTGATGCCTGTTTACGTGCATTTTGCGGATTTAGCCCTGACCAGCGGCGAGATCAACGGCTCGGTCGATCCCGCCGAACCGATCGTGCGCGCGATTCAGGCGACGGTGCGCCGCGTCACCGCCAGCACCATCCCACGTAATTTTTACAGCCGTCTGACGCGCGGACAGGTGCTGCTGCTGTTAGATGGATTCGACGAACTGCTTGAAGCCGAGCAGATGGCGGCGCTCGACTGGTTGCGGGCGTTTCTCGACCTCTACAAACAAAATTTCGTGATCGTCGCCGCACCCGCAGCGGGATTCGCACGCCTGACGGGAGTCGGACTGACGCCGGTGTATCTGCGTCCCTGGAGCGACCTGGATGCCGACGCGCTCGCCGCCCGTTTCAAAGAATCGTGGAGCAGGATCAACAAGGGACGTGGGCGCAAGAATCTCAACGATGAGATGCTCGACCGCGCCAGAGCGAACAACCGCGCGCTGTCCGCCTCGGAGATCGTGCTGAAAATCTGGACGGGATTCGCAGACGATGCGGACAGTGTCGGGGTGGCGGGCTGGTATCGCGCCTATCTGACCCGTATGCTGCCGAAATGGGAAGAATCGCAGGGGGCGCTGACACAGATCGCCGGATTGCAGATCGATGAAGGCTTTATTACGGCGGCGCGCCTGCAATCGCTCGGATCGACTATCGAAATGGCGATCGATCCCACTGCCGGATCGCTGCTGCAACAGGGCGAGGATGAGGGCGCCTCCGGTGATACGCCCATCGAAGCAGAAACAAGCGATAAAAAGGACAGCGAGACGACCAGCGCGCAAGGGCGTCTGTTAGGAGTGCTGCGTCGCGCCGGTCTGCTGGTGCGCTATCGTGGCGATCGCTATCGCTTCCGCTCGTCGATGCTGTCGTCTTACCTTGCCAGTCTCAATCTTAAGAACGCCTCGTTGGACGCGCTCAAGGATCGCACCGGCAAACCCGCCTGGAATGCGGCGATCGCGTATGCGGCGCTCGTGCGTCCGATGGATGATCTGGTCAAGGCGTTGAGCAAGAATCCGCCCGATTTGCTGACCGAACCGCTGCTCGTCATGGCGCGCTGGCTCGCCTACGCGCCGCAAGATGTCAAGTGGCGCGGCACCGTGCTGAATGCGCTCGGCGGGCAGTTCGTCGCACCGAGTCAATATCCGGCACTGCGCGAACGCACCGCCGCCGCCCTGATCGACAGCCGCGACAAAAATGTGCTGCTGGTCTTCCGGCGCGCTGTGCGCAATATGGACGCGGACATTCGGCGTCTGGCGTGTCTGGCGATGGGGGCGCTCGGTGATCCTGAAGGGCTGCGCGACTTGAAACCGTTGATCGATGACCGCGACCCGCGCGTGCAGTTGGCGGCGGGCATGGCGCTGGGCGCGGTCGGCACCGATGAAGCGCTGCAAACGATGGCGGTAGCGCTCACCAGCGGCTCTGAACCGCTGCGTCAGGCGATGGCGGAGGCGTTCTCCGCCCTACCCGAAGAAGGCTTTCCCACGCTGTACGACGCGGTGCGCGACAGCGACCTGATGCTGCGTCGGGCGGCGATCTTCGGTTTGCGTCGTATCAAGTCCACCTGGGCACTGATCGAGATTTACCGGGCATTTCTGGAAGACGAGCAGTGGTATGTGCGCTCGGCGGCGCAGCAAGCCTTTCAGGAACACCAATTTGGACGATCGATCAGCATGACTCTCCCGTATCCACCACCCGACCAGATCGAATGGCTGAAAGCCTGGGCGACCGAGCGCGGGGAGACGCTACCAGCGGGTGATGCTGCCGGGCAAATGCTGCTGCGTGCGCTGCAGGAAGGTGATGCGACAGTGCGTGTGCTGGCGGCACGGGCGCTCGGTCAGCTGATGCGCGTGGACATGATCAAGCCGCTTTACAACGCACTGCGTGACGGACGCGACGAGGTGCGCACAGCAGCACATCGCGCGTTGGCAGATATGCAGGTACAGCTTGGGCGGGCACTACCGTCGCCTGTCTAGCAGGGACGCATAACAATGCGTCTGCGTGAATGAGCACCTCCAACCTGATCTGGTTGCCGATAGGGACGAACACTCCGTGCAGTGTTCGTCCCTATGTCTGTTCGACGGTGGCTTCGGGTGTGCTGTCACCATCGAGCGGACGGATATTGGCAGGATCGCAGAGCGTGACGCGATCGATATCGGCGTGAAACAGATAGTCGCGCTCACCAGCCCGCAGCACTATCCGGTAGCCGTCGAGAGTCAGCGGCAGCGTTACCGCATCGGGCAGCGGACAGTTGAGCGCGCTGTCCGTCCAGGTGACGGCGCGCACCTCCACCAGGCGAATACGCGCTAACGGAAGATTGTTCGTGCGCGCCACCTGTTCGCGTGCCAGGCGTACCAGCTCGGCAGCGATCGGATCGCGCACGATCAGGTCGTCGGCTGGTGCGTCGGCTGTGACCGGAGGCGGCTGTGTGCGCACTTCGTCCGGCGCGGGCAGGTTTGAGACAGTCGCAGTCACCGTCGGCGGGGCGATCGTCGGTGTGACAGTCGGCAAAATCAACGTCGAAGTAGCGATCGGCGTGTTCGGCACGTCCGCAATCGGCGCGCTGCACGCCGATGCGCACAGCACAGCGCACAGCAGCACGATTCGACCGCGCGCCGGCATTGGGTTAATTAACTTGCAGGGCTTGCTCGACCTGCGCGATCGAGATGCCTTCGATGCTGACGATTTTTTCACGTCCGCCCTCACCCGCGACGATCTCCATGCGGGCGAGCGGCACATTGAGGATCTGCGCCAAAAAGTCGAGTAGTTCGCGGTTGGCGGCGGGGTCGCCAGCGGGCGACGCCATCAGGCGAATCTTGACGGCGCCATCCTCCTGTATGCCCACCAGCTCGGTCTTGTCCGCCTGTGTGACGACACGCACATTCAATGCCGCTCCGCCTCTGGCGTCGGTGATCTCAAATTTCCGATTTATACCCATGCTGACAACCTCTCTTCGCGCGGCGTCCGTGATTGATTGAATTGGGATGCTACCCTATCGCAAAATCTTAGCACGATCCGGGGCGCGGGACAATTTGTCCCCTGATCAGATCAGGCGCGTAAGCAGCGACAGCCCCAGGATGACGATCATGGGGCTGAGATCGAACGGCATCGGGGGAAGCAGATTGCGAATCGGGCGCAAAACGGGTTCGGTCGCGGTGTAGACAAAATTGACAAACCCGGCAATGGCACGGTTGCTGGTGTCGAGTTGAATCCAACTCAGCAGCACGCGCGCCAGGATCAAGAGCATGTACAGCGATACCAACAGATTGAGTATGACTGCGAAACCGTTCATGTGTGGGCAGCGAGCGCGTGACGCGCGTCGCTTTCAACCTTTCCTGATAGAACCGCATACGTTATGAGGGCGCGCACAAGCCAGCGCCGTACTGTGTATCATGTCATGTAACTATCGGATTCCCATCAGCGACGCCAATTTTCCTGAACAGCACGCTCACCAAAGATAGCGCGTCCGACGCGCACCAGTGTCGCACCTTGCTCGATGGCGACCGGAAAATCATCCGACATGCCCATGCTCAATTCTGGAAGTGAAACGCCGATCCGTTCAGCGATCCAATCTCGCAGCGCTGCCAGGCTGGCAAACACAGGTCGCGCCGCCTCTACATCATCGGTCAGCGGTGCCATCGTCATCAGACCACGCACCTGCAACCCAGGCAGCGCCACGATCGCGCCGAGAGTCTCGATCAACGCGGCGCGCACCTCGGCGTCATCCTGCCAGTTGTAGGCTGCGACGCCGGATTTACTCGCCTCGCCAGACACATTGATCTCCACAAATGCTGCCAGCGTTTTATCGGCGTCGAGTGCGGCGCGTGCCAGTTTTTCGGCAAGCCTGAGTGTATCGATCGAATGCACCGTGTCGAATAATGGGACAACTTCCTTTGCCTTGCGGCTCTGGACGTGTCCGATCATGTGCCAGGTCACGGGGGCGTCGAGCCGCGCCTGTACCTGTGGAATCTTGATACTCGACTCTTCTACGCGGTTCTCCCCAAAATGTTGCACCCCTGCCGCCGCCGCCGCCATCAAATCATCTGCCGGGTGCGTTTTGCTGACGGCGATCAGGGTCACCTGGTCGGGGCTGCGCCCGGCACGCGCGCACGCGGCGGCGATCTGGTCGCGCACGCGCGCGATGTTGTCGGCGATCGTCACAGACATATCATTGCTCCAAAGCGCCCTGTGCGCCCACCTTCAGCGCGATGGGAGAAAAATTCATCGGTGCGGGCAGCGGTGCATAAGCCCGCGATCTCGATCTGACGTACCCCGACGCGCTCCAGGTCGAGTCGATTCGCCGCCCACAAATCGAACCAGGCGCTGCCGTCGTCGGGATCGATTTTAACCAATCCATCCAGCGTGGCAAACTGGGCGTAGACCGCATCGACCACCTCCTGACCGACCTGATAGCGATCGACGCTGATGCTCGGTCCGATCAGCGCGCGCAGATCGGCAGGATCGACACCATAATGAGTCTGCATCGCCTGCACTGCCGCCGATGCCACCCCCTGCACCGTCCCGCGCCAGCCCGCATGGACGATCCCGATTGCCCTGCGGCGGGGGTCGTACAGCAGGATCGGGGTACAGTCGGCAAAGCGCATCGACAGTGGCAGATCGCGCTGATCGGTGATGAGCGCGTCCGCTTTGGCAAGCCAGCGCCGATCCGGGTCGGGCGTGACTGCCGCGATCACGTCGGCGCCGTGTACCTGCCACACGGTACACACGCGCGCGTCATCGACTGCGAGCGCGTCCCACATGCTCAGATGATTGGCACGCACGCTGGCAGGATCATCGCCAATATTGCCGCCGACATTGAGCGAATCAAACGGCGTGGCGCTCGTCCCGCCCAGGCGCGTAAAAATACCGTGCCTCAGTCCGTCGAAGGACTCCGAGCGGTAGTATGCCAATGCGCCATGCTGAATGCGTTGCAAAGGACAGCCTTCACTTAAACTGTTAATCTGTCAATCTGTTAAATGGGGTTTGTGTTCAACCTCGTTACGCGCATTATACCCTATGTGTGTCGGGTTGTTGCGCATAGTTGAGACTCGCTATACTACGCGCGCAGGAACAGACTATACTTGACTCAAAACCGTTTGTATTTTTGTGGATAGACGAGGGCGCGATGCGATGGAAAAAATCAGGGTGCTGATCGTGGACGATCATCCCCTGTTTCGGGATGGTCTGCACAAAACGCTTAATTTCGAGGACGACATCGAGGTCGTTGGCGAATGCAGCGATGGCGAGTCGGCACTCAATCTGGCGCGACAGTTGAACCCGGATGTGGTGGTACTCGATGTCAATCTACCATCGATGAATGGCTTGCAGGTCGCGCGCCAACTGCGCAGCAGTCGTACCGATGTTGCCATAGTCGTGCTGACTGCCTATCATGACAATCAGCAGGTCGTCCATGCCATGCGTTCCGGGGCGTCGGCATACTGTCCCAAAGATATCCAGGCGGACGAACTGGTCGATGCGGTACGCCAGGTCGCGGACGGGTTTTTCATCGTCAACCAACGCAAGATGAACGTGCATGAACTGTCAGAGTGGCTGACGGCGGAAGTGGCGGCATTGGGTGGGTCATATACCGTCGATGCGGAAGAACATTTCATCCCGCTCAGTCCGCGTGAACTGGAAATCCTGCAGTCGGTCACCAATGGCATGAGCAACAAAGAGATCGCCTATCATTTAGGTATCAGCCAGCAAACTGTCAAAAATCACATGACCTCGATTTTGAGAAAGCTGAATGTCGAGGATCGCACACAGGCAGCCGTCACCGCCATCCGTCATGGTTGGGTACGCTTGAATACGAAGGGATAAGTAAGATGGCAGAGTTCCGAACTGACCCCCGCGCCCGTGATGAACTGATCACCATGCTCTCCGCCGAAACCAAGCGCGTGCGCGACAAACTGAGCGAGATCAAAATTCAGGTCGATCAGACGCAGATCGTGGTCGAGCGTGAACAATCGCGCAACAACGATATCATGTCCGAGCTGCGTGCTGTGCAGGACAATATCGAGACCGTCCCGCGCCAGGATATTCGCCAGCGCTACGATGACGCCCTTGAAGGGCGCTACCGCCTGCTGACCATGCGCGGACAGCTCGAAAAGTTTGCCAGCATCCGCGAGCAGCTCGACAGCGAGCTGACCATGCTGCGCGAGGTCCTCGGTCGCCTGCAAGGGATCGAGGCGCTCCCCGCCACCACCTCTGCCGGATCGGAAGAATCGGTTGAAAGCGGACGTGGCGCCGGTATGAATATCGTGCGTATCGTGCAGGCTCAGGAAGAAGAACGCCAGCGTCTCGCCCGACAGATGCACGACGGTCCCGCCCAATCGATGAGCAATTTCATCCTGCAGGCGGAAATCTGTCACAAGCTGTTCGATCGCAATCCCGCACGCGCCGCCGAAGAACTGGACAGCCTCAAGACGACCGCCAGCATCACCTTCCAGAAAATCCGCGAATTCATCTTTGACCTGCGCCCCATGATGCTCGACGACCTGGGCGTCATGCCGACGGTGCGCCGCTATGTCGATTCGTTCAAAGATAAAAACGACATCAAGGTCAAGCTGGACATCATGGGCGATGAGCGCCGTCTCGAATCGCATCGTGAAGTGCTGATCTTCCGCAGTATTCAGGAATTGATGGGCATGGCGCGCGATTATGCCAATGCCGAACAACTCACGATTCGGCTCGACCTCAGTGGCAATACCGGGCGCATCCTGGTGCAGGACAACGGACGCGGCTTCGACGCCGAGTCCGCGTTCAGTAACGAGGAAGGCAATCACGATGCGCGCGTGTCTGCCCTGATCACCCTGCGCGAGAAATTCGATCTGGTGCGCGGCAGCGTGGTCGTCGAGAGCAAAGAGTCCGAAGGCACATCGGTGCGCGTCGAGCTTCCGTTGGAAGATTGACATGTCGAACAGCGCGAAACAGGACATTCGCCCTGTTTCGCAATTTCTGAAAGCAACGTACACTGAGAAGCTATTGTACGCCCGCCACGTCGAGGAGGACTCATGGGACGTCTGCGTAATTTTTTGATCATTGCCATCGTGATCGTCGCGGTCGCGGTTGTGCTGATACTGGTCCTGCCCAGCTTGACCGGCACACCCGCTCCAACACCTGATCCCAATGCGCAAGTCGATGCCGGCACAGCCGTTCCGGTCGAGCCTGAATCCACCCCACTGCCGACGCCGACACCGATCGCCTTCATCGAACTGGTGATCGCGGTGCAGGAACTGCCGCGCGGTATCATCATCCCGCCGAACGCGGTCGCACTGCGTCCGTGGCCGGAGAGCGCTGCGCCCTTCAATGCCGTCAGAAACACCGAAGATATTGTCGGCAAGCGTGCCCGTACCGATATTTTCCGTGAACAACCGATCCTCTCCAACATGGTCGTCGAAGACCTGACCAGCGCCGCGCGCGTTGGCTCGGACGCGGCTGCCGTGCTGCCAGAAGGTCTGGTGGCAGTCGCCATCCCGATCGACCGCCTGACCAGCGTGGCATATGCCCCACAGGATGGCGATCGCGTCGATCTGATCATTTCGCTGCTCTACGTCGATGTCGATGAAGCGTTCCAATCGATCACCCCGAACCGGATCACGCTCTTCCGCATCAGCGACGATGGGATCGAGCTGCTCACAGGCATCGAGGGGCGCGTCGACTCGACACAGCTCGGACCCGTCATCGTTGGCCCGTCCGAGCGTCAGCGTCCGCGTCTGGTGACGCAGCGCACCATTCAGGATGCGTTGATCGTGCATGTCGGCAACTTCCCGCCCGACGGTCGTTTCATCGGCGTACCACCGACGCCTACCCCTCCGCCCGTCGAAGGTGAAGAAGAAAACGGCACGCCGCCGCCGCCCACACCCACGCCACCGCGTCCCGACATCATCAGCCTGGGCGTAACGCCGCAGGAAGCGGTCGTGCTGACCTGGTTGATCGAGGCGCGTGTGCCGATCACGCTGGCGCTGCGCTCGGCACAGGACACCACCCGCACCAGCACCACCGAGGTCACGCTCGATTACGTGATGGCGCAGTACGGCATCACCCTGCCTGGCAAGCGCCCCTACTCGATCGAGCCAGCCATCCGCAGCATCCGTCAGATCATCGCGGATCAGCAGATCGACCTCGGACCCAACACGGGCTAGTGATCCAATGCTACCCTGAACAGCGTACATGGAAGGGTAGGCACTCGCATACCCTTCCAACGCGACTCGGCTGGAATCGCCTGAAAACCATGTCATAGCACATCGGATAGATCGATGCAGAACAAACAAGCAGGACCCATCAGTGTCATCCAGGTATTGATCGTGGATGACATCCCCGAAACGCGCGAGAACATCAAGAAGCTGCTCGCCTTCGAGGAACAGGAATTCAAAGTAGTTGGTTCGGTTGGCACAGGGCGCGACGCCATCAAAGCGGCGATCGAGACACGTCCGGACATCGTGATCATGGACATCAATATGCCCGACATGGATGGCATCCAGGCGACGAGCGAGATCACCAAACGCCTGCCGACCGCCGCTGTCATCATGATGTCGGTGCAGACCGATCCCGACTACATGCGCAAGGCGATGCAGGCGGGCGCGCGTCAATTCCTCGGCAAGCCGATCGATCCAGACGAGCTTTACAGCACCATTCGCGGTGTCTATAAGAGCTACGAGCCGATCCGTCGATCCGCGATGGCGATGATGGATATGCCTGTACAGGTCACCAAGCCGCAGGTGATGCCCGGCGAAGCCGGTGGACGTCCGGGGCATGTGATCGTCGTGTACAGCGCCCAGGGCGGCAGCGGGGTCACCACTCTGGCGACCAATCTGGCGTCCGGTCTGATGAAGAAAAACACTAAAGTACTGCTGGTCGATGCCGACCTGCAATTCGGGGATGTCGGCGTCTTTCTCAAGCTGCAATCCCAATCCACCCTGCTCGACCTGGTGAGCAAGATCGAAGACCTGGATACCGACTTTTTCGACAGCGTGGTCGCCACCCATGAGAGTGGTCTCAAGGTACTGCTCGGTCCGCTGCGACCGGAATTTGCCGAAGAGGTCGAGTCGGTGCCCCAGGCGGTCTCGCGCATGATCGAGAAGATCGCCAATAGTTACGACTATATCATTGTGGACACCAGCCGCCGCCTCGATGAACATCTGCTCTCGCTCACCGATATTGCCACGCGCGTGATTCTGGTCGCCAATCCCACACTGGCAGGTATCAAAAACACCAAATTCATCCTCGATCTGTTCGATCGGCTGAACTACGCGCCCGAAAAATCGATGCTGGTGCTGAATAAAGTCGAAGACGAGCGCGCGCGTCAGCGTGTGACCATCACCACCGAACAGATCGAGCGTTTCCTGAAGAAACAGGCGTTTGCCAAAATCCCGGATGCCGAGCGCGAGGTATTGGGCGCGGTGATGAAGGGCGTTCCGATCGTCGCATCGCGCGATCGCAGTAAATCTCCGGTCAAAGAATTGATGGAAATGGCGGATCATATCAGCGCCATGCTCAGTCCCGCCAGCGATGACGGCGAACACGAAGACAATGTCAAGGCGGTCAAAAAGGCGGGCGGGATGGGACTGCGTGGACGCGGCGGCAATTGACCGATTGACGTTCATATCGAATTACGTGTACTGTGTATCATATAACGTCATGAGTATCAGATCGGAGAGACCGCGATGTCTTTGCTGAAACGTATCGAGGGAAAAGGCGGCGCACCTGCCGGCGGGGAGCAACCACCTCCCTCTTCCTCCAACAATACCTACGATCAGGCGCCTCCTCAGGAAGGTACGCCTGAAGAGTCCTCACGCCTGTCCGCCATGCGCAATCGTAATCAGTCGGTCGCCGGGCGTCCGGCAAACCGCGAAAATTCCTACGTCGATCTCAAGACGCGCGTGCAGACCCGTCTGCTGTCCGAGCTGGATCAATCGACCGATGTCACGCGCAAGAACGAAGTGCGCGCCCACATCGAGGAATTGTTCAACGCGATCCTCGCTGAGGAGAGCATGGTACTGGCGCGCCAGGAGCGTCAGCGACTATTCGAGACCATCGTCGCGGAGATCATGGGCTTAGGTCCGCTCGAACCCCTGCTGGCGGACGAGACGATCACCGAGATCATGGTCAACGGACCGAAAAATATCTTCGTCGAACGTAAAGGCACGATCACCCGCGCCAATATCACCTTCGAGGATGATGATCACGTCCTGCGCATCCTCGACCGTATTGTCGCCCCGCTCGGTCGGCGCATCGACGAAAGCTCGCCGATGGTGGACGCCCGCCTGCAGGACGGATCGCGCGTGAACGCGGTCATCCGTCCAGTCGCGCTTGGTGGTCCCACGATCACCATCCGTAAATTTTCCAAGAAACCGCTGACATTTGAAGACCTGATCAAATTCGGCTCGGTCACTAAAGAGATCGTCGAATTCATGCGCGCGTGCATCATCGGGCGCCTCAATATCATCGTCAGCGGTGGCACCGGATCGGGCAAGACTACCCTGCTCAACGTGCTGTCCAGCTTCATCCCCAACAACGAACGCATCGTCACCATTGAAAATGCAGCGGAATTGCAACTGCGCCAGGAGCATGTCGTGACGCTGGAGAGCCGCCCCGCCAATATCGAAGGGCGTGGCGCCATTTCCATTCAGGACCTGGTGGTCAACTCGCTGCGTATGCGCCCCGACCGCATCATCGTCGGGGAATGCCGTTCGGGAGAAGCCCTGGACATGCTGCAGGCGATGAATACCGGTCATGACGGCTCGATGACCAGCGCCCACTCCAACAGCCCGCGCGACACCCTCGCGCGCCTTGAGGTGATGTGCCTGATGGCAGGCATGGACTTACCTGTCCGCGCTATCCGCGAACAGGTCGCCAGCGCCATCGACCTGATCGTGCATCAGGAGCGTATGCGTGACGGCTCGCGTAAAATCGTCAAGATCACCGAAGTGCAGGGCATGGAAGGCGATATGATCACCATGTCCGACATTTTTGAATTCGAGCAAATCGGCGTCGAAGCCGGGCGCATCGTTGGGCGTATCCGCCCTACGGGCATCCGTCCCAAGTTCACCGATCGGATCGAGGCGGCTGGTATCTATCTGCCCCCGTCGGTCTTTGGTCTGGGCAAGTCGTACTGACAGGTTTTTCCGGGCGCACGCCAGGCGTGCGCCCGCGCTTTTCGTGGTATGCGCTTGTAACGCATCTGCAACACAACACCCGCATGATCGAACGTGGTAAAGAGTGGAAAGTCAGGCGATGGAGCTGAATCCGGTCATCATCCTCATCATCAGTGGTGTCGCAGCCCTCGGTGTCATCATTTATGGCATCATCAGTGTGCGCGGCACCAAAGACATTATCGAAGAACGTCTCGGACGATATGACGAGCAAAACGCGTCCTTCCTGCAGCTCGACGAGATCGTCGGTGAGTCCCCGGACGAAAATGCCTCCAAAGACAACGCGCTGCGCGACCGACTCGACAACATTTTCGCAGAACGCACCTTTGGTAAGCGCTGGCGCCAGCAGCTTTCACGTGCGGACCTCAAGCTGACCGTCTCGGAATATGCCGCGCTGCATGTCGTCACCACCTTTGGCTTTTTTGGCGCGGGCTATTTCATCGTCTTCGGTGGACAGCTTCCTCCCGCCCTGCTGGCAGCATTTATCGGCTTTTTCGCGCCGCGCATTTACGTGTCGCGTCTGACGTCGACTCGTCTCATCAGGTTCGAAAACCAGCTTCCCGATACCCTCGGCTTGTGGGTCAATGCGCTGCGTTCCGGGTATAGTGTGCTGCAATCGATGGAAGCGATCGCCCGTGATGCACCGGAACCCACCGCGACCGAATTCAAGCGCGTGGTGCAGGAAGTGCAGATCGGTATCGACATGGAAGACGGTCTGGAGCATCTGCTCAACCGCGTCGAGAGTGAAGACCTCGACCTGGTGATCACCGCCGTCAATATTCAGCGTGAGGTCGGCGGCAATCTGGCTGAAATTCTCGACGTAATCAGCCACACCATCCGTGAGCGTATCAAGCTCAAGGGTGAGATTCGCGTGCTGACCGCGCAGGGACGGATCACGGGCTATGTGATCAGCTTCCTCCCCATCACCCTGGCGCTGTTCCTTTACACGATCAATCCGCAGTACATGGGCAATCTTTTTGAAAACCGCATGTGCGGCTGGCCTCTTCTGGGAGTCGCGCTGGCGTTCATCGGCATCGGCTTTGCAGTAGTACAGAAGATCGTAGACATCGACATCTAACGCGGGTTGAGTGGGGACAGAGGCACTATCTCGTCCCTACTGTGTTTTTAGTGTTACGCTGGGATAATTTCGAGGCAGATGTTATGGATCAGTCAATCATCATTCTGGCAGTTATCGTGGTCGGCACGATCGTATTCGGTGGGTTGGTCTATGTCGGAATGCGTGACGACAAAGGACTCGACCCGCTGCAAGAACGCCTGGCACAGTTCGAGGATAAAGAGATTCCGCAGTCGTTGGAAGAGATCGAATTATCGCTCTCCTTCCGCGATCGCGTAATTCTGCCGGTCATGCGCAATGTCGCCAATTTAAGCACGCGCTTCACACCGCAGAAGCAGCTTGAGGATGCGCGTCACCAGATCGAGCTGGCGGGCATGAGTTTAGATCCCGGAACCTTTTTCGCCGTGCGTATCATGGTGACGATCGCCTTTGCACTCGGTGCGTTTTTCGTATTTTTTGTCGGATCGACCTCGACGGCTCCCGGCACCTCGCTGCTCTACACCCTGGGCGCCACCGCGCTGGGCTATGTCTTTCCGTTGATGTGGATTCAGAGCAAGATCAAACGTCGTCAGGAAAATATCTGGCGGGCGCTCCCCGACGCGCTCGGCCTGCTGGTCATCTGCGTCGAGGCCGGTCTGGGCTTCGACATGGCGATGGGCAAGGTCTACGAAAAGTGGGACAACGAACTGTCGATCGCCTTTGGACGTATCCTGCGCGAGATTCAGCTCGGCAAGATTCGCCGCGACTCGCTGCGTGATATGGCGAATCGGATGGGCGTTCCCGACGTGACCGCGTTTGTCGCCGCCATCATTCAAGCCGACCAGCTCGGTGTCAGCATGTCGAAAATCCTCCGCATTCAGGCGGATCAGATGCGTGTCAAGCGGCGCCAGCGTGCGCAGGAAAAAGCGCATCAGGCGCCAGTCAAGATGATCTTCCCGATGGTGTTCCTGATATTCCCGTCCATCTGGATCGTGCTGCTTGGACCCTCAGCCATCATCCTGTTTGGCTCGAATGAAGTCGGCGCGGTATTTTAGCCACTCGTTCGCATGTCTCCCCTGCTTAACCAGATCAAGCGCGTCAGCGAAACGCTGCTTGATCTGGTCTATCCGCCGCGCTGTGCCCACTGCGGACGGGTAGACTGGCGCTGGTGCCCGACCTGTGCGGCGGCGCTGCACACCTTCCCCCTCGACCTGACGCGACGCACTATTCCCCATATCGACGCATCCGCCGCGACCGGACGCCACAGCGGGCTGTTGCAGCACGCTGTCCACGCGCTGAAGTACAACGGCGCCATCGACGTGGCACTGCCATTGGGGGCGCGCATGGCGGCAGCGGTCAGTGCGTGCGGCTGGCAATGCGATCGAATCGTCGCGGTGCCGCTGGCACGATCACGACTGCGCGAAAGGGGGTATAATCAGTGTCAAGTCATCGGATCGTGTATGGCAGAGATCATTCAAAAGCCGATCGCACCCCCTGAGTCGTTGGTACGTCTCCGTGAAACCCCTACACAACTTGGGCGTGACCATGCCGGACGCCGTGCCAATGTGCGCGCCGCGTTTCAGGCGGATGCGAAACACGTTTCTGGTGCCGTGATCCTACTCCTCGATGATGTCATGACCAGCGGTGCCACCCTACAGGAATGCGCGTTGTCATTGCGCGCAGCCGGGGCGCGCGCTGTCTTGTCGTTGACGGTCACCGAGGCGCGCCTATGACACCTTAAGGAGCCATCACATGAATATTGAAATTCTGGGACACAATATGAAAGTCAGCGCGGCGCTGCACGAATACGCCCGCAAAAAACTGGAACGCTTCGATCATTATCTGCCCAATCTCTCCGAGGCGCGCGTCGAGCTGTCGCATGAACATACTCGGCGCGGCGACGACGTGATGACCGCACAAATCACGCTGCGCCATCGACGTGGAGCCATTCTGCGCGCGCAGGAATCGACCCAGGGCGATATCGAGAGCGCGCTCAATGAAGCGATCGAGCGGATGCACCGCCAGATTGAGCGCTTCAAAGGCAAACGCAGTCCCAAAGGACGTGAACGCTTCACCGCCAACGCTGAAGAACTTCTGGGCGCGATTCCCGTGCCTGGCATGATCGACCCAGAAACGGACGACGAAACCGTGGTGACGGTGCTGCGCCGCAAGGTGGTACAGGTCGCCGCCATGCACGAAGACGAGGCGATCGAACAGATGGAACTGCTCGGACACGATTTTTTCATTTACTACGATGAAAGATCGGGTGGGATCAATGTCGCCTATAAGCGCCGCGCGGGAGGCTATGGCATCCTGGTGCCACAGCTGACCTGAGGCGGGGTTTCCATGGGGGTTCCATGAAGTTTCCACACTGAGATATGGGGCGGGCATACACACGCCCCATATCTCAGCCATCGACGGTAAATGATCCAACAATGGATGCATCGTTATGCGTCCGCACAGACCTGTTCGACCCTTTGTTCAGGTTGCAGAGGGTGTGCGGTCGTGGGCGACCCACAGCCGTCGCAGAACGATCAGCTTGTAGAGCACGTACCACGCCATCAATGCGCTCAGGCGCAGCCCATGCAGCCCGTCGCTGAACCCGCGCAGCGTGACAAAGCGCCACCAGAACTGGCGCAGCGGCGCGCCGACGAAGTGACGCCGACGCGGACGCTCGCCGCGTTCGTGCGCCATCCGCGCATCGAGCTGGGCATAACGGCGCTGTTTGGCGAAAAACTCCTCTACGGTACTGTAATTCTCGTGAAGCAGCGGTTGATGCAGCGTCCCGGTATCGCCGTCGAGTAGCACCACTTCATGCACCTGATACGCTGGATCATAACGCGCAGCGCCGACGCGCAGCAGCCGCGTCTGATAATCGGGATACCAGCCCGCCCCCAGGGTCAGGCGTCCAAAGATCATATTGTGACGCGGTATGCGAAAGCCCGCATAAGCAGTGCTGTCCAGGCTGGACCTGATCTCGTCTGCGAGTGTGAGTGTCACCTGTTCATCGGCATCGACGAATAACACCCACTTCGTGGAGTGCATCAGCGCTTCCAACGCAGCATTGCGCTGTCCCGCGTAATGATCGAAGGGGCGCGTCATCACCTCGGCGCCAGCCTCGCGCGCCAGCGTCACCGTATCATCGGTGCTGCCGGAGTCGAACACGATGACTCGATCGGCAAAGCGCAATGAAGCGAGACAGTCGGCAATATGACGCGCTTCGTTATAGGTCAGGACGATAGCGGTCAGCGTGTGCGGGAGCGCGACGGCGGTCATCGCGCGATCGGTCGATCGGCGTTGAGCGCCATCGTGCGGACCGTGCCATAAGCGGCGCAAAGATCGGCATCGTCGGTGCGGGCGATCCGCAGCACCATCCCCGCCGCGATCAACCCACGTGCCGTGCGCCGTTTCCAGGGGCGATAATGCTTGTCGTAAAAATACAGCCGACTCGCCCACAAATTGACGATGCTGCGTGGGCGCACCTGTGCGGTGCTTTTGCCGACATAATGGGTGACGCGCGCCGCTGGCACGCACAGCGCGCGGTAGCCGGCGTTGTGAATACGCCACGCCCAATCGATCTCTTCGCAGTACATGAAAAAGGCAGGATCGAATATGCCGGTGTCGAGGATCGCTTCGCGGCGGATCATCATTGATGCGCCCAGCACACAGTCCACCAGAAACGGGCGTCCCACCTCGTAATCAGCGCGTCGATAGCGTCCGTTGAAGCCGCCTTCGATCCAGCGTCCGGGCGTCGGGAAAAATTCCGCCCACAACTGGCGTAAACCAGGAAACGCGAAGGCGCCATGTTGAAATGTCCCATCGCCATACACCAACTGTGCCCCGGTGATCCCGTTGAGCGGGTCTGCCATCAGCGCGTCGAACTGCGCACGGACAGCGCCAGGCTGTACAGCCGTATCGGGGTTGAGCAGATAGACCGCGCGCGGGAGCGGATTGCTATCTGCCAGTGCATCCCGATCCTCAAAGCCGATGCGCCGCAGCAGCGTATTGTTGCCCCCCGCAAAGCCGAGATTGTCGGCGCTGGTGACCAGATCGACCTGGGGAAAGTGCGCGGCGATCGCCGCGACGGTATCGTCGCTCGAAGCACAATCCAGCACATGCACCGTCGCATCAAGACCGCTGCTCACCAGATCGACGGTCAGTGTGCGCAGCGCCTCCAGCACCAGGTCACGCACATTCCAGGTGACGATCAACACAGCTAAATCGCGGGTCATGTCCCCAACGCTGCCAGATCGATCCCGGCTTGCGAAAAGAATGTGCGCAGACGCACAAAGTCGGCGTCCTCCGCACGCACAATCTCGTCGTGCGCCAGGATCGGACGCAGCGAATCGGCTTGCGCGCCGTTGCCGATGGTGACGAAGGCGTCGATCAGCGATGCGCGCTGCGCCAGCGGCAGGAATGACGGGATCATCAGCACCGCGAACGGAATTTCAGCCGAGCGTGGGGTGAGCGCAACGGTAGCGGCGCGCACCGCCGCGTTTGCCCGTTCGTCGTAAGCGGCGGCGGACATCCCGGCGGCGTCACACTCTCCCGCGACCAGCGCGTCGATCAGGGTATCGAGATCGTCGTAATCGGTGGTTTCAAGCGGCGTTACCGGGGTTTCCCCACTCGATGCGCGCAGCATCACCGAGGGGATCAGGTTTGTTTGCAGGTCGGCGGCGTCGAGACGGCAGAATGTCTTGCCGTCGATGTCGGCGATCGCCGCAATATCCGCATCCCGATTGACGACGAGCGTCACATCGTCACCCGTGCGAGCGCCGTCCGCCGCGCCGCGCGCGACTTGCAGCGCCGCCGTGCCACAGTCTGCCGCCGCTGCTGCCGCATAGCCTACCCCACTCATCCAGCCCACCGTGACCGATTCTGGCGTCGAAGCGCATAAGGCAGCCAGCACGTCAGCATCGCTGTCAGCCAGGGTAAGCTCGATCGTCAAGCCGCTGGCGGCGGCGAGGGCGGGCTGAAGGTCGTCCGCCGCCTGGGTGATCGCGCGCTGTGATCGCCCCGACTCGCTGGGCAGCAGCATTACTTGCAAAGGATTATCTTCCGAACCGACGGGAACGGCGGTCGGCACGGGCGGCAGATGGGTCGAGCGCGGAGTCACAGCCGTCGTCGGACGAGCAGCGACCTGATCTTCGGCACCACGGCGGCACCCCACCAATAGCAGCACGACGACGAGTAAAGCGAACCAGCGGTAGCGGAGATGAGTCATGAGTAGGTTACGCCCCTGGCGGAATCAGACGAATTTCGCGCGCGCCGACATTACGATTGACTTCTGCGACTTCGACATCTTCATGGATCAGTCCAGCCCAACAGGTCTGTGGATTGCGCACTTCGATATCGGTCATGCGAACGGCGCCCCACACGACGACACGTTCCCCCGGCGGCAGGTAGAAATAGTCGTTCCCGGTCTCGGGATCGACGACAACATCGAGCGACTCTCGATTACCCAGCGCCCAACGCCAGGGATAGTCGGTGACGGCGGTCGTGCAATCCAGACCGACGCGCCACGCGCCAGATTCGTCGGTGGCGCCAAACGTCGAGGCGCGCTGATCCCAGGTATAGACTGTGCCCGGCGCCGGTCCGTGTGTGCGGATGGGGACATCGCTGTAATTTTCGACGGTCAGCGCAAACACCAGCACATCCCCCACCGGTATGCTGATAGTGGTGCGAGTGAGCGAGTCAGCATCGGCGGGAGGATCGATCGTCTCTCCGAGCTGCTCGCGGGTGCTGAAAAAGCGGTCTTCCCAGGGGCGCTGCTCAAACACCACTGTGACGCCGATCGACTGCGGGACAATCTCCGCGAATGGCTTGCCACCCTGTGCAATAGTCACCGTCGCGCTGTGGCGCACTTCCTGACCGACGGCATCACGCGCCTCTGCCACCAGCGTATAGGTGCCATTGGGAGGCGGATCGGCGTTGTTATCGACGCCGCCGTCATAGTCGAATAAGTGGCGTCCGCGCTCGTCGGACATCACATTTTCCAGTCGTTCCGCCAGATAAATCGGCTCGCCTCCCGCTTCAGGAAGCAGATAGACGCTCAGGCGCGATTCTTTTTCCAGAAAAACATTGATGCGCGTGCGGTCACTGATGCCATCCTGATTGGGCGTGAACAGAGTCGGGAACACGCTGAATTCGGGCAGGAGCGGCAGCGGCGCGTCCCCCTCGCTGACGACGATCTGTCCGGTCGACTCGACCGACTCGCCCGTTTCGCTGACCGCTGACAGACGCCAGGTATAGCTATCATCCGGGATCAGGCGGCGAACCACCTGCTGACCATACAGCTCGTCGTCAGGCAGCACGAACCCGTCTACCACGCCGCTGAATGCGACCTGATAGCGGTCTGAAGTCCGCAAGACATCCTGGCGAAAGGCGAAACTCTGTCCGCGCGAGCCGTCCAATACCAGCGATACCGTCGCTGTGGCGGATAATTCGTAGCTGAATATGGCAACATCATCGCTGCCATCGGCGTTGGGGGTGATGACGGTGTGTGAAAAGCCCGCCGAGACGATCAGCGGTTGGTTTACCGCCAACAGCGATTGTGCGGCGACATAGACCACAGCCGCCCCGATCACCACGCCGATCAGGATCAAATAACCGGAAAGTCGCATTGTCGTACTCGACCTGCCTCTTTTGACATCAGTGCATCCGACGACGAGTGTAGCCCAGCGTCTGGGGTTTTGCCAGCGCCCGCTTGGGTGCGTGGGGTGACCCCAACCGCATCACCGTCCACGAAGCCGACCTCATGACCGCCGCTCTCATTCGATCCCCATCCTCGATCATGGTACAATCGTTCGTCTATTCCACGAACGGACACCATCTGAGGTACGAACTTGACCGATCTAAATGCCGTCAGCGAGTTTTTCGACATCGGCAGCGCAGCGACCGATGATGACGGCGTGATCGAATGCCCCGTCATTCCCCTGCGTGAGCAGGTCGTCTTTCCCAACGTCGTCTCACCGATCGCGCTGCACAGTAAGCGCGCCATCGCTGCGGCTGAAGCCGCCTATGACCAGCGCCGGACAGCGATCGTCATCTGGCAGGACGAAGCCAGCGATCTCGAAATTGAGGGGCGCGTCCTCGTCGGCACCGAGATCGCACTAGGGCGCGTGATGCGGATGCCCGATGATTCGCGCGGCGCCCTGATGCAGGGACGACGCCGTGTGCAAATCCTGCGCATCACGCAAAAAACGCCTTACGTGATCGCCCAGGCGCGCATCGTCATCGAAAAGAACACCGTATCGGCACGCACCAGCGCCCTCATGCAGGTGATCACCAATCTGTTTCGCCGCGTGGTCGAGCTGAACGAGAATATCCCGGAAGATGTGCTGTTGTATGTGTTGAACGCGCAGCAAGCCAGTGTCCTGAGCGATCTGGTCGCCAGCACGCTGACGCTCGCCGTCGAAGAACGTCAGGCTCTGTTGGAAGAGATCGATGTCGAACAGCGGCTCAATCAGATCGTCGATTTGCTCAATCAGGAATTGACCATGCTGGAACTCAAGGACGAGATCACCAGCCAGGTCAACAACGAGATGGATCGCAGCCAGCGCGAGATGTATCTGCGCGAACAGATGCGCGTGATCCAGGGCGAGCTCGGTGAAGAGGATATTTTCCAGCAGGAATTGAACGAAGTCCGCGATCAGATCGCCGCCGCCGAGATGCCGCCCGACATTCACGAAAAGGCGATGAAAGAATTCGCCCGGCTGTCGATCATGGCACCGCTCGCCCCGGAAGTGGGGATGGTGCGGACATACATCGACTGGATGACGGCACTGCCCTGGTCGCGCACCAGCCCGGATCAGCTCGATGTGCAGGTGGCACAGCAGACGCTCGACCGTGAGCATTTTGGGCTGCCCAAAATCAAGGATCGCATCCTGGAATACATCGCCGTGCGAAAGCTGGCACCGGATCGCGCCACCAGCCCGATCCTGTGCTTCGTCGGACCGCCGGGCGTCGGCAAGACCTCGTTGGGCAAGTCGATCGCGGCAGCACTCGGACGCGAATTCGTCCGCGTCAGCCTGGGCGGGGTGCGTGATGAAGCCGAGATACGCGGTCACCGCCGCACCTATATCGGCGCGTTACCCGGTCGTATCCTTCAGACCATGCGCCGTGCCGGGACGATCAATCCGGTCTTCATGCTCGACGAGATCGACAAGCTGGGCGCCGACTTTCGCGGCGATCCGGCGGCGGCGCTGCTGGAAATCCTCGATCCCGAACAGAATCATGCTTTCAGCGATCATTATCTCGACCTGCCTTATGACCTGTCGAAGATTCTCTTCATCACCACCGCCAACGATCTCGATCCGATCCCGCCGGCGCTGCTCGATCGGCTGGAAGTGATCGAGTTCAGCGGCTATACCGAGGAAGAGAAGAGCGCGATCGCCCGGCAGTTTCTGATCCCCAAGCAGATCGAAGCCAACGGTTTGAGCGCGCATCCGGTGACCTTCGAGGCGGCGGCGCTGTTCAAGCTGATCCGCGAATACACCTATGAGGCGGGCGTGCGCAATCTCAGCCGGGAACTCGCCAACGTGAGCCGCAAGGTCGCGCGGCTGATCGCCGAGGAAAAACGATATCCTCGCGCCATCACCGCCGCGCACGTCGAGCGTTTTCTGGGACCGCCGCCCTTTCTCGATACCCGCGCCAACGATCAGGATGCCATCGGCATTGCGACAGGCATGGCGTGGACGCCCTACGGCGGCGAAATTCTGACGATCGAGGTGAGCGCCCTACCCGGTAAGGGCACGTTGATGCTGACCGGCTCGCTCGGTGACGTGATGCAGGAGTCGGCACAGACGGCACTGAGCTACATGCGTGCGCGTTGGGAAGAGTTGAAGCTGCCCTACGACGATCTCGATTACTTCGACATTCACGTTCACCTGCCTGAAGGGGCTGTCCCCAAAGACGGACCCTCCGCAGGCATCACTCTGGCGATCGCCATCATTTCGGCATTCACCGAACGCCCGGTGCGCAGCGACACCGCTATGACGGGTGAGATCACACTGCGCGGCAAAATCCTTCCTGTGGGCGGTATCAAGGAAAAGCTGCTGGCAGCGCGGCGGGCACGGATCAAGCATATTCTGATCCCGAAACAAAACGAACACGATCTGCGCGACATCCCGCGCGAAGCCCGCCAGGACTTCGAGATTCACCTCGTCGAGACGATGGGACAGGTGATCGAGTGGATGCTGCTGGAGGCACCGAGCGGCGAGCGTCGGCTCGACCGGCTGCGCCGTGAACGCGATAAAGATGGGCAGCGCGAGGATGACGAGTGAGTCGGAGGGCGATCGCGCCCTGAGTGCGTATCGATCATGAATGGCGACCAGATACAGACATGGATCAAAACAGGGCGATCGCAGCGGCTCGACTGGCTGGCGGACAGCGCTCCGGTCGAGTCGATCGCGCAAATGCTGACCGCTCTGGCGAACGGCGCTGGCGGACGGCTGTTGATCGGCGTGGCGGGTCCGGCAGGCACGATCGTCGGCGTGCGTGACAGCGCGCTGACGATCGATCGCGTGATCCAGGCGTCGATGGCGATCCACCCGCAGTTGGTGCTGCCCCTGCCGCAAATCGTGGCGATTAAAGAGAAACCGGTCGTGATCGTGCAGGTGCCCGAAGGACTGCCGGGCGTATATGCGTTCGACGGAAGGTTCCTGAAACGCGGCGAGTCGGACAATATCCCACTGACCCTCACCGATATGCGCCGATTGTCGTTCGAGCGCGGCGCCATGCAGTTCGAGACGGAGCCAGCCGACGACGCGGCATTGAGCGACATCGACTGGGGCAAAGCGCGTGCCTATGCCGCCCTGATCAAGTCGAACGAGGGCGATGCCGAAAAGGTGCTGCTGCGACGCGGCTGTCTGACGCGCGTCAACGGCACGCTGCGCCCCACCCATGCGGGTATCCTGCTGTTCGGCAATGAGCCGCAGGCGTTCGTGCGCAGTGCCGACATCACCGCTGTACGTTTCGCAGGCGAGATCATGAGCGATCGTTTCACACGCGCCGATATCGGCGGCACGCTGCCGGATCAGATTCGCCGCGCCGAGACTTTCCTGCTCGATCACCTGCGCAAAGATGTCGCGCTGGGCAAGAGCATGGCTCGGCGCGAATATCTGGAATACCCTTTTGAGGCGGCACGCGAGCTGGTGGTCAATGCAGTCGCGCACCGCGATTACAGCATCGCCGGGGATGGCATTCGCCTGTATCTGTTCGCCAATCGTCTGGAAGTGAGCAGTCCGGGGATGCTGCCCGGACCTGTGACGATCGAAAATATCCGTGAAGCGCGGTTCTCGCGCAATCCGGTGATCGTGCAGGTGCTGTCGGATATGGGCTTCATCGAGCGACTCGGTTACGGGGTCGATCGCGTCATCATGTTGATGGAAGAGACCCACCTGCCCGCGCCAGAATTTTCCGAGCATGTCGGCGGCTTTCACGTTAAGCTGCATCGCGGCGCGACCATGCCCGATGCGCCGCTGTCGCCTCCCGACGAGGTGGTCGATAAACATTATCGAGGTGTCCCGCTCAACCCCCGTCAGGAGGCGGCGCTGCTCTATCTGACGCGCGAAGGACATCCCCGCATCACCAACAGCAGCCTGCAATTACTGTTCCCGGACGTTCACGCCGAGACGATCCGCCGTGACCTGTCCGACCTGGTGACGAAAGATATTCTCGAAAAACGCGGCGAAAAACGCGGTTCGTATTATGTATTAAAATCGCTCTGAATAGGCTAGACGCCCAAACGCTGCTTGCGAGGGGGTGTCGCATCGCATATAGTGAAGAGGGTAATTGCGCGGCGCCTGGTTTTCCGACAGCTTTTCAGCGAGGGCAATAATCGTGCATCTGAAGCTCCAGCATCTCGTTCCTTTCCTGATGATCCTGCTCGTCCTGAGCGCATCTCCGGCATCGAGCGCCCCGCGCGCTGTGCCCCATCAACAACTGACATGCGATGAACTGGTCATCCTGGCGACGACGACCGTCGGTCTGGCATGTGACGGACTGGGGCGCAACCAGGTCTGTTACGGCAATCGCCAGATCGATGTCGAATTCATTCCCAACAGCACCCTGACCTTCAATCGGTCGGGCGATCGCGTCGATCTGCTGGAACTGCGCACGCTGAGCACCTTTCCGTTCGACTCGGTGACGGGTGATTGGGGTGTGGCATTTCTCAAAGCACAAGCCAATCTTCCAGACGCGCTGCCCGGCGAAAATGTCACATTTCTTTTGTTTGGGGATGCGACGCTGGAGAATGTCACCTCGGATATGCGCGCTGTCAAGCTCACGAGCGGCATTACCGGCACGGAATGCGACGAGGCGCCATCCGGGGTGCTGATCCAATCCCCCGCCGGACAGCAGGTGACCATGAATATCAATGGCGCCGATCTTACGCTCGGCTCGACCGTCTTCCTGAGCGCCAAGCCGAACGTCAGCATGAAACTCAGCACGATCGAGGGCTTGGCGGTGATCACATCGATGGGCGAGACGCGCATCGTCCCCGAAGGCGGTGAAACAGGCGTGCTGCTCGGCGGTCTCGATGGACTCGAACCCATCGGCCCGCCCGCCCCGCTGCGCGGGTTCACCCAGATAGAATTACCGTTCCTGCCGCTTGATCTGCTCGACTCCGAGTTAGCGCTGCCGCCCCCGCTCAATATCGCCGGGGCGATGGGCACGGTCACGCCCACGACCGCTCCAGTCGGCGCTGCCACCAGCTCACCAGCGACCTGCCTGCCGCGCACCGATTGGACAGCGCGTTATGTCGTCCAGCCGGGAGACACCCTGTCCGCCATCGCTGCGCGCGCAGGCGTGCGCCTGGAAGACTTCATGGCGGGCAACTGCATCGTCAACGCCGCGCGGCTGCTCGCCGGGCAGACGTTGAATTCCCCGATCGCAATAGCGATCCCCCGGCTGCCGACGGCGACCGTGACGACCGTGCGTCCGGTCGCCAGCATCACCCCGACCGCTACCACCAACGCGGGTATCGTCGGACCGAATCTGCGCGCGGATGCCAACCCGATCTTCCAGGGTTCCTGCACCGTCATCCGTTGGGATGTCTCCAACATCAGAGAGGTCTACTTCAATGGCACGCCCGCTATTGGCAGCGAAGGTCGCCAGGTGTGTCCGAGCATCACGCAAACCTACACGCTGCGCGTGCTGCGGCTCGACAATGTGACTCAGGATTTCCCGATCACGATTTATGTCGAGACCACCTGCGGCAACTACGTCTGCGAAGCTGGTGAAAATGCCACCACCTGTCCGATAGATTGCTACCAGATCGGTTGACGATCGCGTCTGGGCGTCTGCGTCAGCGCGTGGACGCCCACTTTTCATCGATTAAAAAACAGGATGATCCATGCGGCTCGATCGAAATTTCGTTTTGCGCATCGTCATCATCGTCATTGGGTTGAGTGCGCTGGTATTGTCCGCGTGCAGCGTGGTCGCGCCTCCCCCTGCAACGCCGACGCCGACCAGCACACCCACGCTTACATCATCGCCCGTACCGACGCTGACCGCGACCGCCGTCCCGCCGACGCCTATCCCCACCGAGACTCCGGCGCCTACACTCATACCGAGCGCGACCCCGACGACCGCGCCGACGCTGCCGCCGACGACCGCACCACAAGAGACCGTGCTGTTCACCAATGACAATTGGGAATTCCTCGATCTGCCCGGTGACATGAACGCCCGTCTCAACAATCCGCTCATCGCCTTTATGAACACCAACAACCGCACGGTGACCGGTGGGACGCCGCAGCCGGGCAACGACATCGAGACGCTCTACTACGTCTCCCCGACCAACTCTGCCGGGCGGGTGGCGATCAAGGCGTTCGACTCATCAACCAACAATCAGATTTACATCGCTCCATCGGGGAATGCCTTTGCCTATATGCGCCTGGACGCTGGCACCAGCGCCAATGGGCTGTACATCGCGGATTTCAATGTCGGCGTAACGGTGCGTGTGCTGCCGATCGCGTCACTGACTCAGCGTGGCATCTTCAACGAACCGCATTGGAAGCGCGACGGATCGGCGCTGGCGATCGCGCTGGCGACGGGCTATGACCTCGACATTTACACCATTTCGCGCGAAGGGGCGTGGGCGTCGCTGATCAATGGCGGTTCGTATGATTTTTGGGCACGCTGGTCGCCCGACGGCAATTATCTGGCGTTCGTCTCGGATCGCCTCACCTGTCCGAGCTGGCGCCCTGGCGAAGCGGCCACCTGTGATGGGACGGGCGCGCCGCCTCCTTCAGGCGGGCATGTGTTCGTGCTGGAGACTGCGACCGGGCGCATCAGCCAGATCAGCGATGCAGCGGTGTTTGAGCCGCCGCGCTGGGTGACGCCGCGGCAGATCGCCTACGTGATCGGAGACCCGTTGTTTGGTGACCCGGAACGCGCCCTCTACATAGCTGACATCTTCAGCGGCGAGGTGCGCACTGTGCGTCTCAATACTGGCGACATGCCGCTCAAGCTGGCGGAGTCGTGGTCACCGAACGGTCAGCAGGTGATCTTTCAAGCCGCGTCCGACACCACTGCGATCGTGCTGGCACAGAGCAGCGGAGCCGAGATCGCACGCATCTCCGACCTGACCTTCTCGCGTTATGGCATGGCGGCTGCCTGGTCACCGGACGGGACGCGCATCGCTATCGGCGGTGTGGCGGGTCAGTGCCCGTATGGGGTGATCGTCACCGACAGCGCCCTGGAGTCGATCGCGCGTGGTAATCCGCCGCCGTCGATGTGCGAGCCGACATTTTCGCCCGATGGACGCTGGCTCGCTTTCACAGGTGTGATCGCCAGCCGCGATGGGCGCGTCGATATTTACGCCGCAGGCAACAATGGCTTCGGCGCGGTCAACCTGACCGGAAGCCTGCTCGGTAACATCGATCTGATCGGCTGGGTAGGGGGCACGGGATAGCGGTGCGGCGCGGTTGTCGGTAAGATCGGGAAACGTGCGTTACGCTCTACCCTTTCACCTCTGGAGCAGGATCATGGCAGCATTGACCGATAAAATCGCTATTGTCACCGGTGGCAGTCGCGGCATTGGACGCGGGATCGCGCTGGAACTGGCACGGCGGGGCGCGACCGTCGTCGTCAACTACAACCAAAATGCGAGTGCCGCCGATGAAGTCGCGGCAGCGATCATCGAGGGCGGCGGGACGGCGCTGACTGTGCAAGCCGATGTGAGCCAGGAGGCGGGCGCCAACGCGCTCGTCAAGGCTGCAATCGACGCTTATGGCAGGCTCGATATTCTCATCAACAATGCCGGCACGACCCGCGACAACGTGATCATGCTGATGAGCGCCGACGACTTTGATACAGTGCTGGACACCAATCTGCGCAGCACCTGGCTGGTGTCGAAAGCCGCGGTGCGCTCGATGATGCGCAAACGCTACGGACGCATCATCAATATCACCAGCATCAGCGGCATCATGGGCAACGGCGGCCAGACCAATTACAGCGCCAGCAAAGCGGGCATCATCGGACTCACCAAAGCGCTGGCACGGGAGGTCGGGTCGCGCTCGATCACCGTCAACGCCGTCGCGCCTGGCTTTGTACAGACCGATCTCACCTCTAGTCTGCCTGAAGAGATGTTGAAGAAGCTGAACGACAATATCCCGCTCGGACGCTGGGCGACCGTCGAAGATATTGCCTATGCCACCGCCTTTCTCGCCTCCGATGAAGCCGCCTGTATCACCGGACACGTCCTGACAGTCGATGGCGGTATGGCAATGTGATTGTTTGACTACACGAAGAGGATGCACCCGACATGCCCACGATATTTTCGAAGATCATCGCCCGTGAAATACCGTCGGAGATCGTGTATCAGGACGATCTCGTCACCGCCTTCAAGGACATCAATCCGGCGGCACCTGTACATATCCTGATCTGCCCAAACAAGGAGATCGCCACCGTCGATGATGTGACCGCCGACGATGAACCCACCCTGGGGCGGATGTTCACGGTCGCGCAGCGGGTGGCGCGCGATTTTGGCATCGGGGAGAGCGGCTATCGATTGATCGTCAACTGCAAGCGTGACGGCGGGCAAGAGGTCTATCACCTGCACATGCACCTCATCGGCGGGGGCAACCTGGGCACGATGATGGCGCGCCCTAAGCAATAATATAATGCCTGTTCGCATCACTGCCCTTTATAGTTATCCGATCAAAGCCTGTGGGCGTCTGGAGCATCAATCGGCAGCGCTGGAGGCATACGGGCTGGCGCACGATCGCCACTGGATGTTCGTCAGTGACTCCGACGAGACGCGCGGTCGCTTCCTGACGCAGCGTGAGCTGCCCCCTCTGGCGGTGATCCAACCTTCGTTCGTGGCGGACGATCTCCACATCGAGGCGCCTGGTCACGGATCGATTAGCGTGCCGCTGATGATCGCCGCCGACACGCCGACCCGATCGGTGGTAATCTGGCGCGATACCGCCGACGCGCACGACGAGGGCGACCGCGCGGCTGCGTGGGCATCCGCCTACCTGGGTACACCCGTGCGGCTGGTGCGGATGGCGCAGGCGCATTACCGGCGAGTCGATCCGACCTACAGCCAGCAAACGGCACAGGTCGGGTTTGCCGACGCTTACCCGATCCTGGTGACCAACGAATCGTCCCTGGATGACCTCAACGATCGGCTGCTGGAGCGCGACAAAGATGCGCTGCCGATGACGCGCTTTCGCCCCAACGTGGTGATCGCGGATGCAGACGCCTGGGCAGAAGACGCCTGGTCACAGTTCGAGATCGCTGGAATCCGCTTCGAGGGGGTCAAGCTGTGCGCCCGTTGCGCGGTGACGACGGTCGATCAAGAGACCGGGACGCGCCCCGATGTGACCGAGCCGACTGCGACGCTGGCGACCTTTCGCAAGCGTGAACGCGGGGTAATGTTCGGGCAAAATGTCGTGCATCGCGGCACAGGGATGTTGTCTGTCGGGGATGCAGTGCGGGTGGTTGAAGTGTTTCCCATCGAGGCACCCTGACAGTAGGTGCGATAAGAAGCTCAAGATGTATGGATGCCTAACGATGTGTCCGCTCAGAAAACGGGGAGATCACCAGTGTCCGTAAAATCACCATTCAATCCCGATGGCACCAAAAAAGTAATCCTGTCGATCGATGGGGGCGGGATGCGCGGCACAATCTCCGCCGCCATGCTGTCAGAGCTGGAACGGATCACGGGTTCAAAGTGCCATGAACTCTTCGATATGATCGCGGGCACCAGCACCGGATCGATCATCGCGGTCGGCATCGCTTTGGGGATTCCAGCGAGTGAAATTTTGCAGGAGGTCTATCGGAACCGTCTCCCCGCAGCCTTCAGGGATGCGCCGATCGCGTGGTTCCCCAGGTTCATGCGCGGCGCAGCCAGCGCGCTCGGAATTTTGTCCCCCGCAAATGCCGACCTTTTTATCCGTCTCCTCTCCAACAATTTGCGCTTTGCCTTCGCGCGCGAGGGATTCCTCGACAATCTCAAGCCTTTGGTCGGACAAAAACGGATCAGCGATTTAGGCAGCTCACCAGCGTTGTTCGTCACCACCAAAGATGTCCTGTCTGGCGAGATCATCTACATCGTCAGCGTGGGAAAGGGACGCGCCAAAGTCAAAGACTGGCCGCTTTCGGGCGTGGTCGCGGCGAGCGGGGCTGCACCGATCTTCTTTCCGCCTGCATTGGGCAGGCTGGTAGACGGCGCGGTCGGGGTGTACGGCAATCCCTGTTTAGCCGCCGCTATCGAGGCGATGGAATATCTCAGTCAGGACGATCCCGGTTATCGGGATGGCAATGTTGTCCACCTCTCGATTGGCACAGGCTATGTCCTCAATCAGCCCGCCGCAGAAAAGGTCAGGAAATACGGCATCTTCGATTGGCTGAAATATCTCGTCAGCGAGGGAATGGACGAATCGACCACGCAGCAGGTGTTTACCACGCGCGCCATCTATGGGACGGCGCGCATGGATTTTCGGCGCTACAACCCGCTGCTTACAGCCGACTCGGTGCAGCACAGGCTGGGGATCGACCTCATCGGCAAGCCTAATCCCACCCAACTGAGTCTGGCTTCGTTCCAGTCAGCCGACATTACCCTGATGGAAGAAATTGGCACCGCCTATGCCCGTAACATCGATTGGGCTGCGCCGTTCATGATGCCCTGGAACACCGAGGGCGGACAATGCCATCCCAGCGACATCGAGTGCAATGCTGAGCTGAGCACGCCAATCGTGTGGACACCAGAATATCTGTGACCTTCAGCGGACGCGCCGCGGCGCGTCCGTTCTCGCTTTCGTTGATGTGATTACGGTCTCGCAGTTGCTTCTGGCGTAGTTTCGGGCGCAGCGAGGGTCGCCTCTGGTGTCATCTCCGGCGTGACCTGCGCCGTTGGCTCGGTCGTCACCGCGAGCGACGCGCGCTCGTCTGTCGCCTCAGGTGTCACTTCGGGAGTCGCTTCCGCGCCACCTCTGCTGACGCGCTCGATCTCACGGTCGATTGCTGCCAGGATATTTTCCGCTCCGGCAATCGGCACCTGCTCGGCATCGACCGGCACCACGCCGTTGATCGTCACGGTCGGCGTGCCATTGAAGTTCAATAGCCCCCGTACTGTCGCCGTCGCGCGCGTCAACAGCTCCTGCGCGCTTCCGCTCGCCACGCAGCCGCGCTGCTGTGCAGCATCGAGTCCGAGCGTGTCCACCCCCGCGCTGATACGATTATTGGCGAACGACTGATTGCCATAGCGACCCTGCCAGTCGAACAGCATATCGTGGAACTGCCAGAACGCGCGCTGATCGGCGGCGCACAGCGCAGCGATCGCCGCGCCCTGTCCGTTGGGCACCGCGCCATAGCCATAGAGCGGCACATAGCTTAGAGCGATGCGCTCGTCGCGGACGCGCTCGACCAGCGCGTCGATTGTATCGACATGGAAGCTGCGACAGTTCGGACAGTCGAAGCTGGAAAAAATACTCACCTTGACGCGCGCGCTCGACTCGCCGAGCAGCGGGTAGCCGTCTTCAGTGCGCGACAGCGTGAGACCTTCGTAACGCGCTGCTGTTTCCGGCAGGACTGGCGCTTCCTGCGGCACATTGACCAGGATCAACAGCACGACCAGGATCGCCGCGATCGATCCAATCACGATGGCGATCGTGATGCGGCGCCGGCGGATGCGCTCCGCTTCGCGTTCCTTCAGTCGTTCCGCGGCGCGTGACGATGCCGATGCCCGCACCGACGGTGCCGCGCTCGATTTGGCAGGGGTCGCCCGGCTCGCCGCCGCTTTGTCGTCCGATTTATCCGTCTTGCGATTTCTACCTTGCTGTGCCATGACGCCTCATTTCTCGTCGATAAAACCGCGATCAGTGTACAACGCGCGTTTCAAACGTCAAGCGAAAGCAAACCAGAACTCATATTGGTCTGATCAATATCTGCCCAATCAGATCGGATTGCGCTACAATGTGAATCGTTGACGCTGTAATCGCCAACTATTTCCTCCGCCCCACAATTTCATATGTCGGTTACACGGGCGTCCCTGCTGAAGGGGGCGACGTAGACACGATGCGAGGACACATCCTATGAAGGTCGATTCGTTCGGCACACGCGGCACATTCGACACTGGCAGCGGACAGGCGGTCATCTATCGTCTCAACGCGCTGCGCGATCAGGGCATTGGTCATATCGACCGACTGCCATTCAGCATCAAAATTCTGCTTGAGAATGCCTTGCGCAATCTCGACAATTACGAGGTGATGGCAGAGGCGGTGACCGCCCTCGCCAATTGGAATGCCCCCGCGCCCGGTGAGACCGAGATTCCATTCAAGCCCGCGCGTGTCATCCTGCAGGACTTCACCGGCATCGCGGTCGCGGTCGATCTGGCAGCGCTGCGCAGTGCGATGGCGCGCCAGAATGCCGATCCCAGCCGCATCAATCCCAACATCCCGGTCGATCTGGTGATCGACCATTCGGTGCAGGTCGATGCCTTCGGTTCATCCGACGCTATCCTGATCAACGGTGAGCGTGAGTTCGAGCGCAATCGTGAGCGCTACGAATTTCTGCACTGGGGACAAAAATCGCTGAAAAATTTCCGCGTGGTGCCCCCGGCGATGGGTATCGTGCATCAGGTCAACCTGGAATATCTGGCGCGCGGTGTGCAGTTGTTCGAGGAAAATGGCGAAACGGTCGCGCTGCCCGATACGCTCGTCGGCACCGACAGCCATACAACCATGATCAATGGTCTGGGCGTGCTGGGATGGGGCGTCGGCGGGATTGAAGCCGAAGCCGCCATGCTCGGACAGCCGATCTACATGCTGATGCCCCAGGTCGTTGGTGTCAAGCTGACGGGCAGCCTGCCCGAAGGCACGACCGCGACCGATCTGGTGCTGACCATCACCCAGATTTTGCGCAAAAAAGGCGTGGTCGATAAGTTCGTCGAATTCTACGGCGCTGGCTGTGGACGCCTCAGCCTGCCCGACCGGGCGACGATCGCCAACATGGCGCCGGAATATGGCGCGACGATGGGCTTCTTCCCGATCGACGACGAGACGCTCAGCTTCCTGCGCCGCACCGGACGCCCTGCCGATCTGGTGATGCTGGTCGAGCGCTATATGAAAGAACAGGGCTTGTTCCGCACCGACGACACCGCCGATCCGATCTTCACCGATTCGGTCGAGCTCGATCTGAGTACGGTGCTGCCCAGTCTGGCAGGTCCAAAGCGCCCACAAGACCGCGTGCTGCTGCGTGACATGAAAGACAATTTCAGCAAGGCGCTGCGTGCGCCGGTCGATCAGCGCGGGTTTGCCCTGGACGAGACCAGCAGCCTCAAGCGTTCACTGGTGGTGGACAACGGACGCAGCGCCGAGATCGGACATGGCGTGGTCGTGCTGGCGTCGATCACGAGCTGCACCAATACCAGTAACCCGATGGTCATGGTCGCAGCCGGGCTGGTGGCGAAGAAAGCCGTCGAACATGGTCTGCACAGCAAGCCATATGTCAAGACCAGCCTGGCGCCCGGCTCGCGTGTCGTCACCGAGTACCTGGATCGTGCAGGGCTGACCCCCTATCTGGAACAGCTCGGTTTCCACACCGTCGGCTACGGCTGCATGACCTGCATCGGCAACAGCGGTCCGCTGCCGCAAAAGGTCGCGGAAGCGGTGCAGAGCGGCGATCTGGTCGCGGCGGCAGTCCTGAGCGGCAATCGCAATTTCGAGGGGCGGATCAATCCGCTGGTCAAGGCGAACTATCTGGCGTCACCGCCGCTGGTGGTGGCGTATGCGCTGGCGGGCACTGTCGATATCGATCTGGTCAACGATCCGATCGGCTACAACGACGCCAACGAACCCGTGTTCCTCAAGGACATCTGGCCCAGCAATACCGAAGTGTTAGAGATGGTGACCAACACCATCACCCCGGATATGTTCACCACCCAGTACGGCAACGTCTTCGACGGCAACTCGACCTGGAACGCGATCGAGGGCAAGGTCGGTGAAGTCTACACCTGGGACAAGCACAGCACCTACATTCAGGAACCGCCCTACTTCTTCCACTTTGCCAGCCACCCCGAAAGCATTCATGATATTCTGGGCGCGCGGACGCTGGTGGTGTTAGGCGACACGATTACCACCGATCACATCTCCCCGGCTGGCGACATCGCCCTGAACAGCCCTGCCGGACAGTATCTCGTCCTCAATGGCATCGATAAAGCCGACTTCAACACCTACGGCACCCGACGTGGCAATCACGAGGTCATGATCCGGGGCACATTCGCCAATATCCGTCTGCGTAACAAGCTGGTGCCGGGCAGCGAAGGTCCGATCACCGAACACCTGCCGACCGGTGAGGTGACCAGTATCTACGAGGCGTCGGAACGTTATCTGGCGTCGAATACGCCGTTGGTGGTGCTGGCGGGCAGCGAGTACGGCACTGGATCGAGCCGCGACTGGGCTGCCAAAGGCACGCTGCTGCTGGGTGTCAAAGCGGTCATCGCTCGTTCGTTTGAGCGTATCCATCGCAGCAATCTGGCGATGATGGGTGTGCTGCCGCTGCAATTCAAGAATGCCGACAGCATCGATATGCTCGGCTTGACCGGGCGCGAAAAGTTCGACATTCTGGGCATCAGCGACCAGCTGCTGCCAAAGCAGGAATTGACGGTCGTTGCCCGCGCCGAGGATGGCACGGAAAAGCGTTTCACGGTGATCGCCCGCGTCGATACCCCGGTCGAGGTGGAGTATTATCGCAATGGTGGCATCCTGCAAACAGTGCTGCGCAAGTTCCTGAATTAAGCACCGTGCAGTCTGTAGAGACAATGCGTGCATTGTCCGCATGATCTCCATCAGGAGTGCAGAACCATGCACTCCTGATTTTTTCTATCGCTAACGCCAACGGTTCTTTAAATCGGGGGAACATGAACGAAGAACAACTGACCGTGACTATCTATTCCGACGGCGGCGCCAAGCCGAATCCCGACGGACCCGGTGGATGGGCTGCCCTGCTGCTCTACGGCGAACACCGCAAAGAGATCAGCGGCGGCGAACCCAGCACCACCAACAATCGCATGGAGCTGACGGCGGCGATCAAGGCACTGGAAACGCTCAATCGGGCGTGCAGCGTCGAATTTGTCACCGACTCGGAGTATCTGCGCAAGGGGATCACCGAGTGGATCAAGAGCTGGAAGAAAAACAACTGGCGCACATCGAGTAAGCAGCCCGTGATGAACCAGGATTTGTGGATGCAGCTCGACATTCTGAACGCCAAACACCGCATTAGCTGGCGCTGGACCAAGGGTCACGCAGGCAATATCCACAATGAGCGCGTCGATCAACTGGCGACGGCAGCGCGTGAGGCGATCAAGCGGCGGCGCTAAGGACACAACGCATGGTGTAGAGACGCATGACGATGCGTCCGTTCTCGTTCATGTTTTTTGCATAGAAAGGCAGCACAGCGGACGCATGGCGAAATTATCCGAGCGTGTCGCGGGATTCGGCACCACGATCTTCACCGAGATCAATCAACTGGCACAACAGCACAACGCGCTCAATCTGGGACAGGGGCGTCCTGATTTTGACAGCCCGCCCGCACTGGTCGATGCAATGGTAACGGCGCTGCAATCAGGAACATACAATCAGTATGCGCCGGGAGTCGGGGCGGCGGTGCTGCGTCAGGCGGTCGCGGATCACGCGCGCCGACATTACGCGCTCGACATCGACGCCGACGCCGGAGTCGTGATTACGGCGGGCGCGACCGAGGCAATCTTCGCATCGGTACTGGGGCTGGTCGATCGCGGCGATGAAGTGATCGTCATCGAGCCGTATTTCGACAGCTATGTTCCCAATCTGGTCATGGCGGGCGCGACTCCGGTCTATGTCCCGCTGCATCCCCCTGCCTGGACATTCGATCCGGCTGAGCTGCGTCGCGCCTTCAACAGCAAGACTCGCGCCCTTATACTCAACACTCCGCACAATCCGACCGGGCGAGTCTTTACCCGCGAAGAATTGACGATGATCGCGGAGCTGTGCATCGAGCACGATGTGACGGTCATTTCCGACGAGGTATACGAGCATCTGGTCTTTGACGGCGCCTGCCACATCCCGATCGCCTCACTGCCCGGCATGGCGGAGCGCACAGTCACGGTCAGCAGCTTAGGCAAGACGTTCAGCGTCACGGGTTGGAAGATCGGCTGGGTGTATGGTGCCCCCGATCTGGTCAAAGGCGTGAGTCAGGCGCACCAGTTCGTCACCTTTGCCGCCAACCACCCAGCGCAGATCGCGGCTGCCTACGCCCTCAATCTACCGGAAACCTACTACACCGAGTTTCGCGCCATGTACAGCGTCAAGCGCGACCTGCTCATGAGCGCGCTCACCCACACGGGGCTGAAAGCGCAGCAGCCCCAAGGCACCTATTTCGTCATGGCAGACTTCGCATCGGTGTTCGACGGCGACGATCTGGAATTCGCCCGCTACCTGACCAGCGAGATCGGTGTCGCCTGCATCCCGCCGACCTTCTTTTACAGTCAGGATCACGCGCATATGGCGAGCACACAGGCACGCTTCGCCTTTTGCAAGAGTGACGCGATGCTGCGTGAGGTCGGTGATCGCCTGGCGCTGCTGGCGCGGTGAGATGAAACAGTGCAGGGATGCAGGGACGCACAGCAGTGCGTCCCTGCTTAGTCCAGATCTCACCCGATCGCAAACGGCAGCGCCCGTCCGATGATCAGCCCGCTCAACAGCACACTGATGATGACGATCACCACCAGCATGGTCAGCAGTGTGATGGCGGGCACGGCATATTTGTCGCGCGGCTCGCTGATGACGTAGAGCCGTCCGTAGCCCTCCCCCATGATGTAGCCTGCCAGCACCAGCATGAACACGCCAGACAATCCGCCACCCAAGCCCAGCAAACTCAGGATGAAGGTCAGCACACTCGAAAAGACCACTGTCGGCGCCCAGACGATCCCGGCTGCCATCGCGTGCCTGACCAGCGGCGCGTTCCAGCCTTTCGACCGGGCATAATGGTGTGCTGCGTAAATCCCGGCGAACAGCGCCCCGACCGTGATCGGGATGGTCAGCAGCGGCGTGAGCAGGATACTGACAAAGCTGAACAGGGTCGCGTCTGATTGCAGCACGAACAACAGCGCCAGCAGCAGACTGAGCGCCGAGCTGATCAAAGCACCCGATACGACCACCAGCCAGAAACGCCACCAGGTCGCGCTATCGACTTGAAATTCGTAAGTGCCGGGACGCCGCAGCAGCGCCTGCCAGCCCTCCTTGAGCAGCGTCCACCCCGCACTGACGACCTCGGCGGGCGCGATCGTCTGCGGGGCACCGGGGATGCGGAATGGCAGACGTATCCCCTCCCCAGCGGATGCCGCACCCTCGCGCGCCGCATCATTGGGATCGAGTGTATAGATTTTTGGGCGTGTGGACTTGGGCGCGCTCGCCGCAGCGGGAGACGCGCTTGCGACTGGATTGACCTCGACTTCGCGCGCTTTAATCCGTTCCAGCACCTCACGCGCCTTCGCGTTGCTCGGATTGAGCACCAGTACACGCTCCAGATGCGCTTTGCGCATTGCCGGGTCGTTTTCGACGGCGGCTAGAAAATACCAACCCTGTTCGTTGTCCGGCGCTGACAAGACGAATTCGCTCAACAACTTGCGCGCGTTGTCCCGATCGCCCGCCTGAAATGCGGTGATACCGCGTTGTAAAAGGTCTGACTCTGGCTGCATTTCACATCACCCCTCGGAATAGAGTCGCGTTGGTTTGAAAAGTCTACCCCGACACCCCACAATCCGGGATTGAGAAACACCCCTGTGAACAGTATAAACGACTTGAACCGCTTATTCCTCGACTGCGAGCTTTTATCCCTACATGATCATCCCCACACCTAAACGATTTATTGCCATCGCTGGTAACATCGGCGTCGGCAAGAGTACCCTCACCCGATTGATCGCCTCGGCTTTCCAGTGGGAACCTTTTTTCGAGTCCGCCGCCGATAATCCCTATCTGCCCGACTTTTACCGCGACATGAACCGCTGGAGTTTCCATTCGCAGGTATTCTATCTGGGCAAGCGCCTCGAACATCATCGCCGTCTGGTCGATCATCCGGGCAGCGTGCTGCAGGATCGCACCGTGTATGAGGATGCCGAAATTTTCGCGCACAATCTCTACGATCAAGGCTTGATGAGCGCGCGCGATTACGACTCCTATCGCCGCCTCTATCATGCAGTCAGCAGTTTCCTGCCTGCACCCGACCTGATCATCTACCTGCGCGCCGATGTTGACACGCTGTTACAGCGGATTCGGCAGCGTGGCAATGAGTATGAGCGCACGATCGCGCCGGATTATCTGGCGCGGCTCAATGATCTGTACGAAGACTGGATCACAGGATGGCACACCTGCCCTATTCGTATCATCCCTGCCGCCGAGATAGATTATGTAGCTCATCCTGAAGATATTGCGCGCATCATCGACCCCATCCGCGAATTATTCAGCGAGATCGCCATCTGACGGCGATCTGTATTCTGGAATCCCAGGTCTTATAGACAAATTTTCCGACTCATGATAGAGTCTATAAACTCGATTGTTCTGATTAATCCGATCATTACGGGTGGGCGATAATGTCGCGGATTCAACTCGACTCAGATTTACTGGATTACATCATCAATGCGGGCTTTCAGCCGAACGATCGCCTGCCGACACTCAATACGCTGCAAGATGAAGCGCATCTGAACATCGGCATCAGCAAAGTCCGCGAACAGCTGGAGGTGGCGCGCGCTCTCGGATTCGTCGAGATCCGCTCCAAGACGGGGATGCGCCTGAAGCCATACAATTTCAAGCCCGCTGTACGTCTGAGCCTGTTCTTTGCGCTGGCACAGAGCGCGCGCAATTTCGAACTCTTCGGTGAGGTGCGCAATCATCTGGAGGTGGCATTCTGGAACGAGGCGGTCGCGCGGATGCTCCCTGAGGATTTCGAGCAGATGCGCACCTGTATCACCCGCGCCACCGAAAAGCTCGACGGTGCCCACATCCGCATCCCCAACGAGGAACATCGCACCTTTCATCTGACGCAGTTCAAGCGCCTGGAAAACCCGTTCGTGATGGGGATTCTGGAATCGTATTGGGACGCCTACGAAGCGGTGGAAGTGACCCGCTATGCCAGCTACCAATATCTGCAGGAGGTATGGAAGTATCACGCGCAAATCCTCGATGCCCTGGAGAGCGGCGCGATCGAGCGCGCCAAAGGGCTGTTCATCGAGCATACCCGGCTGATCCGCTACGACCACGATGCAGCCGCCGAAGCGAAACCGTCCAGTAATCAGGGAAATTGACAACCATCGCATAGACACCCGTTTCAGGATAGTACAGTTAATCGTTGTTGTTAAGGTCGTTGAAATCAATCGAGTTTGAAGGAAAATCATGGTAATCAATATGCAACCCGCAGTAGAAACCCGTTGGGAACGTTATCAGCCGGGTGTGAACGATTTTGCACTCATGGTAGCGACCGAAAACGGATCGGGCAGCCAGACTTCCAACGTCGTGCTGATCCGCTCGCTCTTCAAGATGGGTATCCCTGTCAGTGGCAAGAACCTGTTCCCGTCGAATATCAAGGGACTGCCGACCTGGTACACCATCCGCGCCAGCAAGGACGGCTACACCGCGCGCCGCGCCACCACCGAGGTGGCGATCGCCTTCAATCAGGACACGATCACTGAAGACATCGCCACCATGCCCAGCGGCGGCGTGCTGATCACCAACAAAGATTTGAAATATCGCGTCGATCGGGCGGACGTCACTGTGTATGAGCTGCCCGTCAAGGCGATCATGGCGCAGGGCGAATTCCCGAAGGATTTTGCCGACCGCATTGCCAATATGGTCTATGTCGGCGTGTGCTGCCAGTTGTTCGACATCCCCATCGACATCGCCTACAGCGCCCTGCTCGATCAGTTCAACGGCAAGGAAAAACCTGCCAAAATGAACTTTGCCGCCGTGCAACTGGCATACGACTGGGCGAAGGTCAATCTGGTCAAGCAGGACTCGCTGCGTTTCGAGCCGATGAACGAAACCGCCGGGAAAATCCTGATCGAGGGCAACGACGCCGGCGCTATCGGGGCGCTGTTCGGCGGGCTGACGGTGGTCGCGTGGTATCCGATCACGCCATCGACCAGCCTGGTCGATAACATCCTCAATCACATGCACCTGCGCAAAGACCCGGAAACGGGCTTGAGTACGGTCGCGGTCGTGCAGGCGGAAGATGAACTCGCCGCGATTGGCATGATCATCGGCGCGGGATGGGCAGGGGCGCGCTCGATGACCGCCACCAGCGGACCCGGCATCAGCCTGATGGCGGAATTCACTGGGCTGGCTTACTTCGCTGAGATCCCGACGGTGATCTGGGACATCACGCGCATGGGTCCCAGTACGGGCTTGCCGACCCGTACCAGCCAGGGCGACTTATTGTTCCTCTACACGCTCAGTCACGGCGACACCCGTCACATCGTGCTGCTGCCGGGCAATGCTGAAGAGTGCTTTGAATTTGGCTGGCGTTCGCTGGACATCGCCGAACAGATGCAGACGCCGGTGTTCGTCATGAGCGACCTCGACCTGGGGATGAATCTGTGGTTGAGCAATCCTTTCACCTACCCCGAAACCCCGATCAATCACGGCAAGACGCTCGACAAAGCCAAGCTGGAAGCCTTTTTCGAGGAAAAGAACGAGTGGTTCCGCTACCGTGATTATGACGGTGACGGCATCCCCTACCGCACCACCCCCGGCACCGAACACACCCGCGCCGCCTATTTCACACGCGGGACGGGACACAACGACATGGCGGTCTACAGCGAGCGTGCTGACGACTGGATGGAGAACATGACCCGTCTGCGTCACAAGTTCGAGACCGCGCGCACGGTCGTCCCCAAGCCGATCACGCACTACGATGCTGCTAAACGAATCGGCATTATCTCGTATGGCACCAACGACCCCGCCGTGCTGGAAGCTCGCGATCACATGGCTGCCAGCGGTATCGAGACCAACTATCTGCGTGTGCGCGCCCTGCCGCTCAATCAGGAAGTCTGGGACTTTATCGATCAGCATGATCGCGTCTACGTGGTTGAGAACAACTTCGACGGACAATTGTGGCAAATTCTGCGCATGGAATCCCCCTTTGCGCAAAGCAACCTGATCGCGCTGGCGTTGGGAGATACTCTGCCGATGACCGCCCGCTGGCTGCACGGCAAAATCGTAGAACATGAGGAGGCTCTCTAATGGCGAACGCACTCGGACTCGAAAGAGCAGATTATCGCGGCGGCAAGAGTACGCTCTGCCCCGGCTGCGGACACGACTCGATCAGCAATCAGATCATCAGCATGGCATACGATCTCAATCTGCCGATGTGGAAGGTGATCAAGCTGAGTGGCATCGGCTGCTCCAGCAAGACCCCGGCATACTTCCTCAAGGGGTCGCACGGCTTCAACTCGGTACACGGGCGTATGCCGTCGGTGGCGACGGGCGCGACGCTGGCGAATCACGATCTGATCGCCATCGCGGTCAGCGGCGACGGCGATACGGGCAGCATCGGTCTGGGACAGTACAAGCATCTGATCCGCCGCAACGTGCCTGTCGTCTACATTATCGAGAACAACGGTGTGTACGGCTTGACCAAAGGTCAGTTCTCCGCGACGGCAGACGAAGGTCAGTTCCTGAAATATTACGGCAAGAACGACCTGCCCCCGATCGATCTGTGCCTGGAAGCGGTCATCGGCGGCGCGACCTTCGTCGGACGCAGTTTCTCCGGTGACGCCAAGCAGGTACAGGCGCTGCTGAAGGCGGCAGTCGCGCATCGCGGCACGGCAGTGCTGGACATCGTGAGTCCGTGCGTCACCTTCAACAATGCTCCTGAATCGACCAAGAGCTATCCCTACGGACAGGATCACGAAATCCGACTGCACGACATCGAGATTCTGGCGCCGGGCTATGTCGCGCCCAAGCCGGAGATCGCGGTCGGAGACTACGACGACGGACAGGTGATCGAGGTCGAGATGCACGACGGCACCTTTGTGCGCCTCAAGAAGCTGGAAGCCGGTCACGATCCGCGCAGCCGCAGCGAAGCGATGACCGTGCTGGACAAAGCCGGACGCGAGAATCTGCTGCTGACGGGGTTGATCTACTACGAGGAGCCGCGCCCGACACTGGGTGAGACGCTCAATCTGACGGCGACACCGCTGGCGCACCTGGACGACAGCAGGCTGCGTCCGTCCGCGGACACGCTCGCCAGCCTGATGCAGAAGTACGCCTGAGTCATCCTGTCACAATCTGTAAAGATGCACGCGCGCATAGCACATCATGCGCGCGTGCATCGATCCCTACTCAGACTCCCCCACCTCTCCCTTGCCATAACCCCTAATTAGCGCCATAAATACGCTATTCAATGCGACATTCCCTTCATGTGAGGAGCATGGCGATGCCTGATTTTTACCGCCTCGACGCCGAGACGGCGTTGAGCGAGTTGAAGACCGATCCCAAGCGTGGATTGTCAGAAGACGAGATCACCCGGCGCCGCGCCGACGTAGGTGCCAACAGCCTGCCTGTCGGCGAGGAGGTCAGCGTCTTTGCATTAATCCTCGCGCAATTCAAGAACATCATGGTGATCATTCTGATCGTCGCCGCAGTCATCTCGTTCTTTCTGGGCGACCTCAAGGATGTGCTGGTGATCCTGGCGATCGTGATCGCCAACGCGCTGCTGGGCGCGTATCAGGAATTCCGTGCCGAGCAGGCACTGGCAGCGCTCGGTGCGATGCAGGTGCCACAGGTGCGGGTGCGCCGCGATGGTGAGGTCGGCACGGCGAGCGCCAACGATCTTGTCCCCGGTGACATCGTACTGCTCGGTGAAGGCGATCGCGTGCCCGCCGATGGACGGCTGATCATCGTCGCCAATCTGCAAATCGAGGAAGCAGCGCTCACGGGCGAGTCGCAGGCGGTCGAGAAGATCGTCGATCCGATCGCCGGGACGGGCAGCGTCGCGCTCGGCGATCGGCGCAATATGGCGTTCATGGGCACCTCGATCACCTATGGGCGCGGCGAGATGCTGGTCACCGGAACCGGGTTGAAGACCGAGATCGGCAAGATTGCCTCGCTGCTGATGGGCGTGGAAGAATCGCAGACGCCGCTCCAGCGCCGACTCGACCAATTGAGCCTGACGCTGGTGCGTGCGGCGATCGTGGTGGTGGTGATCGTCTTCATCGTCGGCGTACTGCGCGGCAACGCGGTTGAAGAAATGCTGATCACCTCCATCAGCCTGGCGGTCGCGGCAGTCCCGGAAGGATTGCCCGCCGTCATCACCATCAGCCTGTCTCTGGGCGCAGCGCGTATGGTCAACCGCAACGCGCTGATTCGGCGGCTGCCCGCCGTCGAGACGCTGGGATCGGTCACGGTCATCTGCTCCGACAAGACAGGTACGCTGACCAAGAATCAGATGACAGCGACCCTGTTTTCGCTGCCGGGACATGACGACGTGAAAGTGACGGGCGTCGGCTATTCCCCGACAGGCGAATTCATCTCGACTCAGGATGACGGCACCGATAAGACCCCTATCGACCCAATGACCGATCCGTCGCTGGGACGCTTTCTGAAAGCGATGGCACTGGCGACCGACGCCCATCTGAACACCAAAGACGACGGTACAGTCGAGGTCGTCGGCGACACCACCGAGGGCGCGCTGGTGGTCGCGGCGCAAAAAGTCGGCTGGACGCGCGAAATGCTGGAACAGTCGATGCCGCGCGTGGCGGAGCTTCCCTTCAGCAGCGAGCGCAAAGCCATGTCCACTGTGCATACAGTGGCAGCGGCGGACATACGCGCGCAGTTTGGCGGCGCCACCACGATCATGATCACCAAAGGCGCCCCTGACCGCTTGATCGAGTGGGCGTCACAGGAACACGTCCCGGACGGCGCGCGTCCGCTCTCCGACGCCCGGCGCGCCATCTGGCAAAAAGAAGTCGATGAGCTGGCGTCGAAAGGCTTGCGCATCCTGGGTGTCGCCTACCGCCCACTGGAGAGCGTGCCCAAGAGCATGAAGCCGGAAGATGAACGCAATCTGATCCTGCTTGGCTTGATCGGCATCCTCGACCCTGCCCGTCCCGAAGCGCGTCTGGCAGTGCAGACCGCGCGCGAGGCAGGCATTCGCGCGATCATGATCACGGGCGATCACGCGCTAACCGCTGGTGCGATCGCCACCGACCTGGGAATCATCAATCAGGGCGATCGGGTCATGACGGGCGCCGACCTCGACGCCATGAACGAGACCGAGCTGGATGCGCTGGTCAGACGAACCAACGCCTTTGCGCGTGTCTCACCAGAACACAAAATGCGTCTGGTGCAGGTATTGCAAAAACAGGGGCAGATCGTCGCCATGACGGGCGATGGCGTCAACGACGCTCCCGCGCTTAAGCAGGCGGACATTGGCGTAGCGATGGGTATCACGGGAACCGAGGTGAGCAAGGGCGCGTCGGATATGGTGCTGACCGACGACAACTTCGCCTCGATCGTGGCGGCGGTCGAGGAAGGGCGCACGATCTACGACAACCTGCGTAAATTCGTGCTGTTTCTGCTCAGTTCCAACATTGGCGAAATTCTGGTGATGTTCGTCGGTATTCTGATCGGGCTGCCTATACCGATGCTGGCGATCCAGATCTTGTGGATCAATCTGGTCACCGACGGGCTGCCGGCGATCGCGCTCGGTTTCGAGCCGAGCGAGCCAGGCACGATGAAGCGTCCGCCACGTTCCAAAGATGAAAGCATTTTTGCACAGGGTGTCGGACGCAAGATCGTTGTCCGCTCGATTCTGTTGGCGACGCTGACGCTGATTGCCTTCGTGATCGGGTTCGCCTGGCACAAGCTCGATCCGTTCAACCCGACGCTCAACCTGGAAGCGCTCGATCGCTCCGCGCTCGCCAGCGTGGTTGGCGTCGATATGGCGCCGGAGGATTGGGATACGCTCACCGTTGAAGAGCGACGGGCGCTGCTGATGAACGCCACAACATCTGAAGGCGCACCCGCAGGCGAAGGGGAAGGCAGCAACAATGAACTGGTCGGCGCCGCCGAGCGTATCCCGCGCACGATCGCGTTCACGGTGCTGGCGCTCGGACAACTCTTTCATGTGCTGGCGATCCACGCGGGCGATACGCGCTCGTTCTTCCAGGTCGGCTTCACGAGCAATCAATTCCTGCTGTTCGCGGTCGTGCTGACCCTGCTGCTGCAATTGGCGGTCATCTATCTGCCGTTCATGCAGACGATCTTCGAGACCTATCCCATCGGCATCGTCGAGCTGGCGCTGTCAGTGCTGATCGCATCGCTGGTACTGGTGGCGATCGAGATTGAAAAACTGGTCATGCGTCCGCGTGGCGTCGCTGCCGCCGCCGCATAACATAGACACGGCTGTTGGGGGCATGGTTGGTTCATGCCCCTGCAAGCCCCAAAATTACGGTTAGCACAATGCACGGTCATCTTTTATAATAGGTACACTATTGCAACTAGGCATTTTTGCTAAAGGTGCTTTATATCGATGCGGCAAATTGAAATTGCGCCCTCCATTCTGGCAGCCGACTTCACCCGACTGGGCGATCAGGTTCGTGACGCGGAGGCAGCGGGCGCCGATCGACTGCATATCGATGTCATGGATGGGCGCTTTGTACCCAATCTGACGATGGGGGCGCTGGTGGTCGAGGCAGTGCGCCGCTGCACTACCATCCCTCTGGATGTGCATCTGATGATCGTCGAGCCGGATCATCTGCTGCCCGCCTTCGTCCAGGCGGGGGCATCGCGCATTTATGTGCATTGGGAGACCTGCCCCAACCTGCATCGCACCCTGACAGCGATCCGCGCGCTCGGCGCCAGCCCCGGCGTGGCGATCAACCCGCACACCCCCGCCCTGCTGTTGAGCGAGGTGCTGCATCTGATCGATGCGGTGATGGTCATGACCGTCAATCCCGGCTTCGGCGGACAGGCATTTCTACCAGAGACCCTGCCAAAGATCGCGGCGCTGCGCACGATGATCGCAGACCGGGCAGTACAGATTGGCGTCGATGGTGGCATCAACGCTGATACGGGGCGTCAGGTGATCGCGTCCGGGGCGAGCGGGTTGGTCGTCGGCAGCCTGATCTTCAACGATCAGGCATCCGTGCAGGATAATCTGAGCCGGCTGCGAGTGGCGTTGAGGCAATAAAAAAGCCGGTATGCACCGGCTTACATTCTTTTGGTTCGGCTCGCGTGCCTGGGTTACCGAGTGGCGTCGAGCGAGGGTTTACGAGTTGATGATCGAGACGATAACTGTGCCGCTGTTATGCCTTCGCCAAAGTCTTGATGCACTTGGTGCAGAGCTTTTTCCGCACCGACACCCCGTTTTCAAACACATGCACCGCTTGAATGTTCGGATTGAACTTGCGCCGCGACGCGCGCAGGGAGAAGCTGCGGGTATTGCCGAACATCGGCTTTTTACCGCAATTTTCGCAGACCGCCATTGGAATCGCCTTTACTGCCATATACAGTCAATGAATAAATTTTATGCTATCACAAAGCCTGGTGAGGGACAAGGGCGCTCACGGGTGGCGTAATTACACAGCCAGACTGTTTGAAATGTACCCTCAGGGACACGTCGGATCGTGTCGGCATCGACTAACGCACTCAATCGAAATAAAGGTTCAATCATGATCACACAAGCACGTTTTCGCCAGAGTGATAATCGGGTAGTCGATGGCTATCTGCTCAAGCGGCTGTTCAGCGCAGGCGTCACCTGGCTCGAACACAACAAGGATCGCGTCAATCAACTGAATGTCTTTCCGGTACCGGATGGCGACACCGGGACGAATATGTTCCTGACCATGCGCAGCGCCTACGCCGCGATCGCGCATCTGGACGATCCGCATGTCGGGCGCATGATGACGGCGCTGGCACGCGGCGCGCTGATGGGGTCGCGCGGTAATTCCGGCACCATCCTCAGCCAGCTGTGGCAGGGCGTCGCAGAGGTGCTGGAGGGACACGAAAAACTCGACGCGACGCTGTTGGCACACGCCACCCGCAACGCCGTCGATAAAGCATATAAAGCGGTCGATAAACCCGTCGAAGGGACGATTCTGACCGTCTCGCGCCAGATGATGGAGATCGTGCAGGATCGGTATCAGACCACCCCCGACCTGATCGCGCTGCTGCGGCGGATGCTGTTCGCCGGGCGCGAGTCGCTGCGGCGCACGCCCGACCTGCTGCCGATCCTGAAAAAAGCGGGTGTAGTCGATTCTGGTGGGCAAGGACTGCTGATCATTTTTGAAGGGATGATGCGCGCCTTGTGTGGGCGCCCGGTCGAGGCGATCTATGCGCTGGACGCCAGCGCTGCCTCCACCTCCTGGGAAGAGGCATTGGCACCGGAAGACGAGCTGGGTTATGGCTACGACGTGCAGTTCCTGATGCGCGGCGATCAGCTCGACGCCGCCAAAGTGCGTCAGGCGCTCACCGACATGGGCGGCTGGTCTACGCTGGTGGTCGGCGGCGCTGACCTGCTCAAGGTGCATGTCCATGTCCACAACCCCGGCGAACCGCTCGCCTATGCCATCAGCAGCGGCGCGACCCTCGATGACATCGTGGTCGAGAATATGCAAAAGCAGTACGAGACCTATCTCGTACATCACGGCACCCACGAGCCGCGCGTGCGCACCGACATCGACGGTACAGCGGTGATCGCGGTCGCCAGTGGGCAAGGGATGCAGCAAATCTGCTACGATTTTGGCGCGGCGGCGGTGATCGGCGGCGGGCAGACGATGAATCCCAGCACCGGCGATTTTCTGGAGATGATCGGCAAGCTGCCCAACCAGACGATCGTGCTGCTCCCCAACAACAAGAATATCCTCCTGAGCGCACAGCAGGCGGCGAAAGAAGCCATCGGCAAAACTGTGCGCGTCGTGCCTAGCATCACTGTGCCTCAGGGTGTGGCGGCGCTGTGCGAATACAATAATTTCACCCCGGAACACGATCTCAGCACCATCGCTGACGCGATGAAGGCAAATCTCGCCTCGGTCATCACCTGCGAGATCACCACCGCCACCCGCAGCATCGATTTTGACGGCATCGAGGTGCGCGCCGGACAGCGTATCGGCTTGATCGACGATGTACTGGTCGCCGCCGACGACGATGCGTTCGCGCTGGCTGAAAAGCTGCTGCATCGTGCCAGCGCCGCGCGTCATGAATTGGTGACGATTTATTACGGCGAAGGCGTGAGCGAAGGCGAAGCGCGGCTGCTGGTCGATCACCTGAGCGGGCATTTCCCAAAATTGGGCTACGAGATCGTCAATGGTGGGCAAGCGCTCTACCCGTATATCATCGGTCTGGAATAAATGCCGAATTTTCAGATCGTCACGGATAGCTGCGCACATTTCGGCGCCGGCATTGTGCCAGACAATGTGACCGTCGTGCCCAATACGTTGATCATCGGAGGTCACTCTTACCGTGAAGGAGTCGATATTTCCGACGAGGGCGCGTGCGCGCTGATGGCGGCGGTGCCCGATGTGCCGACGGTGCTGTCGCCCAGCGTCAGTGATTATGCGGCGGTCTATGAGCGGCTGGCGCGCGATTGTGACGGCATCATCTCGATTCACGCTTCACGCGAAATGTTCGACAGCTGGAGTCATGCCCAGGTCGCGGCACAGCCCTACACCGGGCGCTGCCGTGTGATCCCGATCGATTCGCAAAATCTCTCGACGGCGCAGGCGATGCTGGTACGGCTGACGGCACAGGCGGCGGCACAGCAGCCGACTCTGGATGATCTGGTGCGGATCGCGCGTGGCGCGGTCGATCAACTCTATACCGTATTCACCGTCGATTCAGTCGAATACGTCATGCACCACCGTATTCTGCCGCCATCCCAGTCGATCCTCGGCGCCATGCTCAACATCAAGCCGGTGTTGAGCATGGAACACGGGCGTCTGATCGCCATCGAAAAAGTGCGCACCCGTGCTCAGGCGATCGAACGACTGGTCGAATTCGTCATGGAGTTTACCGAGGTCATCGACGCGGCGATCATGCAGCCGACCACGGGCTTGACCGAGCAGGGCAAGCTGCTGCAGGAGCGCTTACTCGTCGATTTTCCAGGGATGAGCTTCATCCACACGCGCTACGGGGCGTCGCTGGCTGCCTTCATTGGCTTGGACGCGATCGGGCTGACAGTCATGGAAAATCCCAATACCAGAATCGATCATGATGATTACTAAAAAAATCCGTTTTGTCACCGACAGCACCTGCGATCTGCCACAAGCCCTGATCGATCGTTACCAGATCACTGTGGTGCCCTGTTTCATCAACTACAACGACGAAAGCCTCTCGGACGATGGGGTTGGGTTCAACCGCGAACAATTTTATGGCACGATGGAGACGATGCGCCCGCCCTACCCGACCACAGCGGCGATGTCGCCAGGAATGGCGGAGGAGGCGATCGCGCGCGTCGCACATGACGCCGACCATGTATTCATAGTCTCGGTCGCATCGACGTTGAGCGGGGTATATAATGTCATGCGACTGGGCGCCCGCGCGCTGCCAGCGGACAGCTATACCCTGATCGACAGCGAGACAACCACGATGGGACTGGGTTACCAGGTCTTGATCGGGGCGGAGGTCGCCGAAGCGACGGGAGATGTGGCACAGGTGGCAGCGGCGATCGCGCGTGTGCGTGAACACCAGCATGTGTATGCGGCACTCAGCACGCTGGAATATCTGCGTCGCAGTGGACGGGTAAAATGGGCGACCGCCGGAATCGGGGGATTGCTCAAGATCAGCCCGCTGTTGTACGTGCATGGTGGCGAGGCGGAGGCAGTGGTACGGGTGCGGACGTTCGCGCGTGTGATCGATAAACTCGTCAGCCGCGTCGAGTCGCATCTGCCGCTCGAACGTCTGACGCTGCTGTACGCGGGCGATGAATCCCTTGCCGACAGCCTGCGCGATCGCCTGTCGGAAATTTTACCGAAAGATGTCATGACCATCCGCGTCACGCCGACGATCGGCGTGCATCTCGGCGCCTACAGCGTCGGCGCGGTGGCATTGAGCAGCGCGTGGAGAAACTGAATTCATGCCAACGGCATTGGAAACTCTGGCAAAAATCCTCAAGCTCGAACGCGAGCAAGGATACCGAAACAGCGCAGTGATAGGCGGCATGAGCGCCTTTGCCGATCACTGGCAGCGTGACGCGCACACCCAGGCACGGCGACCGGAACATCACATTCTCGTCGATGAGATGATCGATCTGCTGCACGCATACGATCGTATCGAGTCGACCGACGAGCGGCACGCGCGCGTCGGCTACATGCTGGAACGCATTACGGGACGCACGCCCGCCCCGGAGCGCTATCTCAGCCGTCTGAGCCAGTACATCGAGGACACACCCTCTCCCCCGCCAGCGCCGCCTGGGGTGGAGACGACGGAAACACCCGTAAACGTCGAGGCAGAAGGCGAGCAGCCGCGCCGCAAGAAAGAAAAGTCGCGCAAAAAAGAAGAACGGGCAGCTCCCGATCAGCGCACTGAACCCCCGACGCGGGCGGAAAAAAGTCGGGGCGCCCCGGCGCCACAAGCGAATACATCCAATCGCCGCGCGCCGGGGCGCCCCGGCGCCAACGAGGACGACGAGTCGGCGTTCGAGCGACCGGGTGGCTTCAACAGCGAGAGCAGCCGCCTGGATGACTACATCGATTTTTCGTCCAAGCCGAGCAAGCGCGATCTGCCGCTGCCGCCGAAACTGGCGCGTCCGCCTCGGCAGCCACGCGCTGAGATCGATGAGGCGGCATCGCTCGACCTGCTGTACGGATTGCACAACTCGGTCGAGCGGGTTAAAGGCGTCGGACCCAAACAGCAGGAACTGCTGGAAAAAGTGGGTATCCGCTCGATCAACGATCTGCTGTTCACCTTCCCGACGCGCTACGACGACTACACGCAGATGAACCCGATCGCCCGCCTGACAGCCAAAACGCTGGCGACGGTGATCGGCACGGTGCGCCATACCGAGGTGCGCGTCGGGCGCACCGGACGGCGTGATTTTTTCATGCGGGTCGATGACGGCAGCGGAACGATCGGCGTAAGCTGTTTCGGTCAACCCTATCTGCAACGCACGCTCCCGATCGGTCAACAGGTGGTGCTGCGTGGACAGACGAGCCTGTTTCAAAATCAGATTCAACTGACCAACCCGGAAATTCAACCGCTCGACCTGGAAGACCTGCAAGCGGCGCGGATCGTGCCGGTGTATCGTCTCACCGAAGGGCTGAACAACCGCCAACTGCGCCGCATCATTGAAAAAGCGCTCGACTACTGGGAAGATCGCATCCCCGATTTCATCCCCGAAGCCACGCTGGAGCGTCTCGATCTGGCAGACCTGGGCTGGGCGCTGCGTCAGATGCACTTCCCGGCGGGATGGGATCATCAACAGCACGCCAAACATCGGCTGGTATTCGATCAACTGCTGATGCTGCAATTGACGATCATGGCAAATCGGCGGCAGTGGCAGGCAATTCCGGCGATCCCACTGCCCATCGAGGACAGCCTGCTGGATGCGCTGATCGGGACGATGTTTCCCTATCCGCTCACGGGCGCACAGCGGCGGTCGATCGAGGCGATCCGCGCCGACATCGAGCGCCCGGTGCCGATGAATCGCCTGCTGCAAGGGGATGTCGGGTCGGGCAAGACCGCGGTCGCGGCGGCGGCGCTGGCGGTGGCGGCATTCGCGGGCGGACAGGCGGCGATCATGGCGCCGACCAGCATCCTGGCGGAACAGCATTATCACGGGATCGGCGCAGCTTTTGCGCGCATCCCCGACGAAATGCTCTTCGACGCCGACGGCAATGGGCGGCGTCCGGTCGTGCGGCTGCTGACTGGATCGGTGCGCGGCGCCGAACGCGAGGCGATCCTGGACGGGCTGCGATCGGGTGGCGTAGATGTGCTGATCGGCACGCAAGCCGTCATTCAGAGCGGGGTCGAATTCAGCAATCTCACGCTGACTATCATCGACGAACAGCACCGCTTTGGCGTCGAACAGCGCGGCGCGCTGCGTGGCAAAGGGACTAATCCGCATCTGCTGGTGATGACCGCCACCCCGATCCCGCGCACCTTTGCGCTGACCGTCCATGCCGACCTCGACCTGTCGATCATCGACGAGATGCCGCCTGGTCGCACCCCGGTGCGCACCCGCGTAATCGACCCGACACAGCGCGTAAAAGCCTATGATCTGATCGAAGAACAAGTCGCGCTCGGTCGTCAGGCGTTCATCGTCTATCCGCTGGTCGAGGCATCCGATCGCATCGACGCTGAGTCAGCGGTCGAGGGCTTTGCTGCGCTCAGGCAGGTCTTTCACCGAGCGCGCGTCGGTCTGCTGCACGGGCGCATGTCGCCCGACGAAAAAGACAGCATCATGGCGGCATTCCGCGATCATGCTTTCGACATCATGGTCACGACCTCGGTGGCGGAGGTCGGCGTCGATATTCCCAACGCCAGCGTCATGGTGATCGAGGGCGCCAATCGTTTTGGCTTGTCGCAGCTGCATCAGTTTCGTGGGCGTGTCGGGCGCGGCGGGTTTCAATCGTACTGTCTACTGGTGTGCGACAGCGAACTCCCCGACGCCGTCGCCCGCCTGATGATCCTCGAAAAGACCCACGACGGCTTTGTGCTGGCGCAAAAAGACTTTGAACTGCGCGGTGCAGGCGACCTGTTAGGCACACAGCAGAGCGGCAAAGGATCGCTGGAGCTGCTCGAAGGAATCGACATCACTTTCGTCGAAGAGGCACAGCGCGAAGCACGCACGGTTTACCAGGTCGATCCCGACATGACCGACCGCGAACACCGCTTGCTGGCAGCGCGTATTCGCGGTTTACAAGACTCACGCAGCGATGTGAGCTGATTCGGCTGGCATCGAGCGGGCGCAGGGTGACGAACCGCCCGTTCAGCGTCACCATCGCGGGCTTGACCGGCAGGCGGTCGATGCGTGCCAGCACGTCGTCAGGCAGCGGGTCGGGCAGAGTCGGGATTGTCAAGGTCATGGTCTTTTCGCAAGCTGAGGAGAAATGAAAACTTCATCGTGATCGACGTGCAGACGATTGAGCGCGCCGCCCATCGTCTGCTGTCCACACGACGGTTTTGACAGGTCAGCGTGCGGGCAGTAAGTCGCCGAAAGAGCGATTGAAGATGGTTCGTTATCCTGTCACTTTGCGCATGTGGATAAAATCATGAGCTTCTGCGCCCTCCGGAAAGAGCCGCTGTCACACCAAGCCCAATGTAGACCGTGCCGGTAACATAACGCTGCGCTTGCCGAAAGCGGATATTTCCGCGCAACCAGCGCCCCGCCGTACTGGCAGCAACCGCATACAAACTATCCGTGAGAGCCGCCAGCGTGACGAACAGCAGTCCCAGAAATAACATCTGTCCCGACACTGCACGGGTGCTATCAACAAATTGTGGCAGGAACGAAAGGAAGAACAGTGCCGTCTTCGGGTTGAGAATACCAACCACAACACCATCACGATAAATCTTCGACAGTTTTTTGCTTTCAACACTCTGCATTGTCTCGACTTGTGTTTTGCTAACCAGCGCGCGAATGCCGAGGTAAATCAGATAGGCTGCACCCAAATATTTTACGATGTCGAACGCGAGTGCCGATGAAGCCAAAATTGCAGACAGCCCAAGTGATGCCCCGATGGCGTGGACGAAGTTGCCTGAAGCAACAGCTAGTACCGAAACCAGCCCTGCTTTACGCCCCTGATCGATACTGCGGGCGATGATGTATGTCACCGCCGGACCCGGAGTAATGGCTAACAGGATTGCCGCAGGAACAAACAACAACAATTGTGTGAGAGGAGGCAAGAAGTCCATCTGAAGAACCTTTTGTTAGGAAAACAGGGCGCGTGTAAACGGGAACATACGAGCATACCACAAACTTGAGGCGTAACTGCTCAGGTATCCCTCATCCCCCGACCCCTTCTCCCACAAGGGGAGAAGGGGAGAAACACAGTAGAAAGTCCCTCTCCTCTTGTGGGAGAGGGATTTAGGGTGAGGGCTGTGTACTTACCTTGAGGCGATTTAGTAATAGCCCAGTGGGCTGCCGGTCTGTATGTTTACAGATCGAGATCAGGTGTGACAGATTCAGAGCGTAAATGTCCAACGAACTCAATCATCAGAAATCCTGTTGATAAAAATTTCAGTCTAGAGAGATGGCGGTTTTGTGCAATCCGATTTACTCAGGCGAAAACTTTGCCACGATCTGCTGAGCTTGTAGAAGCACCGTTTCGCGCAATGCGTCCGGCTCGATGATCTCCGCATCCGTCCCCAGTCCCAACACCAGCATCCGTGCTTCCTCAAGAGAACTGAGTCGTACATCGATCACCAGGTGTGCCCCATCGGGACTGGTGTCACGGATCGTGTATCGCCCTGATGCATACAACTTCAGGAATTGCAGGCTGGCGGCGGTGAGCCGCAGCGTGAAGGCGAAGTAGGGCATATTGGCGACGAACTCGCTGGCGTGAGTGTGCCAATACTGCGCCAGATGGAATGCTGCGTCACGTTCAAAATGCTCCTGCATCGTCTCGACTGCAATAAACCGTGACACGCGATAGGTGCGCAGTTCTTCATCGCGTCGGGCGATGACGTACCATACACTCGATTTGGCGACGAGGCTGTAGGGTTCCAAAGTCCGCTCGACGACTTCCCCATCACCGCGTTCATAGCGCACTTGAACGCGATAATCGTCAAACACCGCCGCTTTGAGCGTTTCCAGATAGGGCAGCGCTTCGCCTCTGTGCCACCACCACGCCGGGTCAAGATGGATGCGCTGCTGCATCCGTTCCGCTTCCTGACGGTGCAGCGATGGCAGTGCAGCGAATAGTTTGAGCAGTGTCGCTTCGGCGGCATGACCCAGACCCACATCCTGTAAGGGACCAGGGTGGGTAGAGACAAACAGAGCGCGAACCTCGGCTTCCTTCAATCCGGTCAGCGAGACCCGGTAGTGTTCATCCAGGTACACGCCGCCGCCATGTCCCGCCTCTGCATGGACAGGAACGCCGGCAATACTCAGCGCTTCAATGTCGCGCAGGATGGTGCGCCGCGACACTTCCAGCGTTTCCGCCAGCGCCAGAGTCGTCATTTTCCCCTGTGCCTGAAGGATGAGCATGATGGACAGCAGACGATCTGCGCGCATCTTCACCACCTCATTTGCCAACTCGTATTTTTGGTGACAGCAGATGTCACCAGATCGATTCTATGCTGATGGTGTCGAACGATTCAACCCAAGGAGTAGAGCAATCATGAACAAAGTATTTGCGTGGGTCGAAATTCCAGTGCAGGATATTGAGCGTGCCGCCAGGTTCTACGGACAGTTGTTTGACCGGGAACTGACCATCACAGAGGCGCCGCCGCGTCGGATGGCGACCTTGTACTTCGAGCCGAACGAAGTCGGTGGATCGCTGTTACAGTCGCCGGACTTACAGCCGGGTAATCAGGGAACACACGTGTATCTGAATGCCGGACACGGCAGCGATTTGGAGGCAATGATCGAGCGCGTGCGTTCATTGGGTGCCGAGATCATCATTCCAGCGACCCGGATGGGCGATGACGGACGCTTTGCATCGTTCAGGGACACCGAAGGCAACACGCTGTCGCTGTTTGCGGAGAACTAATCTCCGACGGCTGGAGGCAGCAGCGTTCCTTGACAAAAGGCAACTGAGTAGAAATAACCCTGCATACCATTACGCGAGAGCATGAACGGTATGCAGGGGTGTGAATGGTTTTTCGCGCCGATTCGAATCAAAATTGCAATGCGAATTACTCAGCATGATCGCAAAGTAACGAGGTATTGTCTCGATTGTGGTTTCGAGATATATTAGCTAAAATTTTTGTTGGGCGGTATTCAAAAGTTGCGACCTACAGTTAACGTGCAAAGTGTTCTGTGAATTATGATTTTTGCATAGTAATATTGGGGGTGTGATGAGCAGTTTGGTGCAAAGTATTTGCCTGAAGGTGACGTGATGCAGGTCAAACTCGGAGATTTGTTGAGTATTCGTATCGTCAAACACTGCTTGCC
>Ga0105048_10000225_pt1 | contig 81297 bp, 66 predicted proteins | sample MAT05_FD_78382 | JGI IMG/M metagenome (GOLD analysis project Ga0105048, IMG submission 78382) | Freshwater microbial communities from Lake Fryxell liftoff mats and glacier meltwater in Antarctica - MAT-05 | ecosystem: Environmental > Aquatic > Freshwater > Ice > Liftoff microbial mat | place...
CGCCCTGCTCGCTGAACTTGGCCCGATCCAGATCCCCGTCGAGCCTCTCGACACGAGCGGCTCGCCTGAACAGCAAACCCCGGCCGGTTAACGCAGTTTTCGTCACCCAGCTACATTGATGCCGTCAGCAGACCTCCGCTACACGGCTCCGTGAATCGGATACCGCTGAGCGCCGTGTGTTTGAGAAGCTGTTCGGCTTCGCTGCATAAGACAATCGAACTGCCTGTGCGCCAGGCGAAGCTTGGGTGAGGAGGAAACGAATGTCCTCTCCGCCGAACGCCGGTGTGTCTGACGATGTCGATGCAAGCGGTGTTGATCTGTGAACGCCGCGCCCTTGCGTTAGGGCCGAGCCCGCCGTCGGTATTCAGTGGGCGTCACGCCGAGCGCACGTTTGAAGTTGCCGGAAAGCCCTCGAGAATCCGGAAATCCGCACAAATCAGCGATGAGCTCCACTGTGAGGTCCGTTTCCATCAGGAGCCGTTGAGCCTCCTGTACGCGGAAATGTGTCCACATTGAAGCCGGACTCATGCCCGTTGCCAGCTGAAATCTGCGTTCGAGACCGCGTCGCGAACAGGCCAGCGCCTTACAGAGGGTGTCCACTCCGTGTTCCTCCCGCAACTTCTCACGCATGTAGCGCTGAGCTTGAACAACGACGGTATCAGTCGCGATCAAGGCGTCCGTCGAGCGGCGCTCGACCACGCGAAGCGGAGGTACTTCCACCTGGGTCGGCACCGAGGAGCGTCCAGCCAAGAGTTCGGCGAGACGCTGTGCAGCCAGGTAACCGATCTGCTCGGAAGAGGTTTGAATGCTACTTAGCGCGGGCTCGGTCAGCGCGCACACGGTCACATCATTGTCCACGCCAAGTAACGCTACCTGGCCGGGGATTGCGATCTTGAGCCGGCGACAATGCTCGGCCACAAGCCAACCCCGCTCATCGCAATCACAGAATAATGCCACAGGTTTCGGCAGCTCCCAAAGCCAGGCTCCAAGTTCGTCATCGCGTTTTTTCGGATTCTGTTGCCAGTCTGGTTCATCGAAGATGGAGCAGGTGTGGTGGCTTTCGGTGAGCGCGCGCTCGAAGCCGAATAGTCGTTGGTCGTTCTGTTTTCCGGTGCGTGCGGCGTAGGCAAAATGCTGAAACTGGCGCGCCAGGAAGTACTTCGCTCCGAGTTCTCCGATGGCGATGTCATCGTGTGTGACCGTGGGCAACGTGGGTGCTGGGTAGGGTGCGCCAACGCTGACACCAGGCAAGGTGAGAGCTGCTGCCGCGCCGAGAACCTCGCGGTCAATTGTGCCAAGCAAAAATCCGCTGCATTGGGATGCCGTTAGCTGCGCCAGCCCGTTGTGAGTGGCGTCGTAGCGGTCAAGCCACCAGTTCTTGTCCGTTCGGGCAAATTCGGCGATGCCTCGCAGTGCGCCTCGGAAGTTCTCGATACTTGCGTCCATCACCAGCCCGATGCGCATGGAGTGAGGGTATCACCTCCGCGGGCGGCTGGAAGGTCGCACTTCCGCCTACGCCATGCTGAGCGGGCTTGTATTGAACTTCTCGTCGCCCCATCCACTCGAAACCTGGCAGGTGGTCGCCCGATGACAGCCACTGAATCCCCATCACGCGCGTGAGGTCACAGTTGATGGCTTTAAAAGACGATCTGATTGCTGCGCCTCGCTCTTGGCGAGAGCGTCCGGTTGGCGATTAAATCACTGCGTTATGCCGAATCACTTCAGCGAACCACTTGGCGCTGGCCTTGGGAGTGCGCTTCTGCGTGTCGTAATTCACGTGGATGAGTCCAAAACGCCGATCGTAGCCAGACGACCATTCGAAATTGTCGAGCAAGCTCCACGCAAAATAGCCTTTGTAGGGCTCGCCGCTGTCAATAGCTCGCTGCAAAGAACGCAAGTTTTCTCGCAGGTAGAGAATGCGATCAGTATCGAGGACTTCACCGTCCTGGGTTAACTGATCTTGGCACGCGGCACCGTTCTCTGTGATGAAGAGGTCGAGGTCTCGATTGCCGCGAAGCGAGGCCACACCCCGCGCGGCCCAGAGCATCGAGTCGGGAACGAAGCGCAGCCATGGCATGTTCATGGTTGGGTAGGTCCGCGGAAACGGTAGCTCTTCGAAGCCGCGGGGGTGGCGCGAGGCGCGCACGTAACTTGCCGTGTAAAGATTGATACCCAAAAAATCGAGCGGCTGGGCAATATGCTTGAAATCTTCGACTGAAAAAACGGGGGCATCCGCACCGCAGTCCTCAAGAAACCCAGAGTCGTACTCGCCTGTCAGGATCGGAACCAAAACGCCACCATTGCCGCGTCGGAAGGCGCGGAGCGTTGCCTCGGTGTGCTCGGGGGTCTCGGCCAAGGGCACAAAAGTGGCTGGATTGTCGGCGATGCCTACTCTGCACCGTCCAGGGCTAGCAGCGCGGATTGCCTGCGCTCCCTTGCCATGGGCCAGAAGGGCATGGTGCACCGTTTGGTTAACCAGCTGTTGATTGGGCAGGGTCGTGCCGGGGGCGCTGTAAGGAACGCGGCCCACGGCGTAGCTTGAGCGAGTGAAGCAAACGATCTCGTTGACCGTCATCCAGTTCTGAATGCGACCTCCCAAAGCGCGCACGACCACCTGGCAGTACTCGGCAAAGGCATTTGCCATTTCAGGGCTTTGCCAGGAACCAAATCGATCCTCAAGCGCCTGCGGACTGTCCCAGTGGAACAACGTTGCGTAGGGTGTGATGCCGTGCCGTTCGAGCGCGTCGAGCAGCCGTTTGTAAAAATCCAGGCCAGCTTGGTTCACGCGGCCCGTGCCTTCTGGCATGATGCGCGACCACGCAATGGAGAACCGATAGCCTTTGAGGCCCATCTCGGCCATCAGCTTCACGTCTTCTTCGAACCGATGGTAGTGGTCGCACGCCACTCTTCCGCTTTGACCCTCAAAGACGCGGCCAGGGAGCTCGCAGAATGTGTCCCAAACACTTGGAGCCCGGCCCCCTTCGGCAACAGCTCCCTCGATTTGGTAAGCTGCGGTGGCAGCGCCCCAGACGAATCCTTTGGGGAAACTAAAGCTCGTCATAGCCGTGGTAGCACCTCTCGGAATTGGGCCTGTTCGAATAGTCTAAGTCTACGGGCCCGCTCCTCGCTGGACCACACAGCTTTGCGCCAATCTGTGGCGGATGTGCGCGCCGTCTAACGTAAGGTTCTCGCTAGAAAACTTACGAGCATTTCTCGTTTTTGCGTGAAGTTGCACCCTGGTTGAGCTACTTCCTCTTTGGTGCGCCAAACGGTGCCACTGTCGGTTCAAGCGAGCGAGGATGATGTAAAATACGCTGGTGTCATGTGTACGCCGATGGCGGCTGTTTTCGCCTGCGGTGGTTGCGGCGTGAATCCTCACCCAAGCACGGATGCGGAGCGTCCAGCTGACAATGCACCGCTCGGCGACTCTGGCACCATCACGCACGAACGATGGAACAATATCAAAGGCGAAGCCGTTAATCTGGTTCCGTACAGTGCTGCGCCGGATGTGACGCTGAAGCTCAAGAACCTTCAAATGCCGGACGACGTCGGGCAGGACTTTGCGGCACGCATGCGTGGATATCTGACGGCGCCGACAACGGGTGCGTACACGTTCTGGATTTCGTGCGACGACAACGGCGAGCAAATTACGACCGGTTGGTATTTTGCCGAGAGCACTGCCCAGTACGAGCACTGGAAGATTCTTGTGGTCATGCCCATCGCCTTCGCCGCCATCGCTGTTGTAAATGCCGATACCGTTGTCGAGCAGCGTTCCGTCGGGCTCCACAACTTCGTTCATTTTGCTGAACAAATATCCAAATTGGTCCATCAGCCCGCGAGAAATGATCCCGTAGCGGGCGGGTATTGGCCCTCGTCGATGCCGAGCCCCGTGATGACGTTGAGTTTCGAGCGGACGGGTGCAAAGGCGCTTCGTAAGGTGGGCAGCGTGTAGTTCGCCGTAGGGGGCTGCCAGGGCTGGATTGATGAACGCGTAGTCTGCGCCAAGGAGGGTTCCGAGTGCGCCGCCGTTTTGAAGCTGGTCCTCAAAGTATAGCTGCGTTTCCGTGCTCATCGCCGTCTTGATGTCTGGCGGCACGTCCGGGGAAATGTCCGGCTTGATGTCGTGAGTGGCAAGCTTCGCTAGCTGCAGCCATTGCGCCGCGAAAACGCTGGACATAGCGCTCGATTTTACAAGGAATAGGATAGGCGGGCCGCCAATTCATAGCTGTTGAGCGGATGCGGCGCAGTTGATGTCAGGTCCGGATCCAGTTCAATCAGATACATGAGGTGCGGTGACGTCAACGCTCCGCGCAGGGCCAACTTGAGCTGCTCTTCAGGGCGCCCTCCCGCTTGAGCTTCAGTGGTCGCGAGGGCCCTCAGGCGGCCCACCTCAGCCGGTTGAATTGGTCGGCGCCAGGAGGGTCGCAAGAATGCTTCAAGCGATTGGCGCAAACAACTCGCGTCCGCGACCAAATCACAGCTAACGACTTTGGCCCGCTGCGCCGGATCGGTGAAGACGGCCTCGATCACGGTTGCAGCGCCCTTTTCGAAAGCCGAAAGGTGAACTGCGACCACGCTTTGTGGATTTGACGCCTTGTCGAAACCGTCATCAGCACCGTCACCCGGGAAGGCGGCGGCAAGCGTGAGCGAAGAGCCAAATAGATCGCGAACTGTGAACTTGTATTCGGTGCGAGTTAGCCGCCGCACCACGCCCTGACCGATCACGTCTGGAAGCGGGACGGAGCCGCCACCGCCCACTGCGTTGACGCCGCTGGATCCCGAACCCCCTCCCGAGCTTGAGCTTACGCCACCACTACTTTGAGCACCACCTGACATCCCAATCGACGAACCTGTCCGGGTTGACCCGGTCTGACCGGTTCCGACAGAATCCTGGCAGCCATAGGTTGCTCCAAAAATGAGAAGAGCAGTCGTGAGTTGAGCATAAAACTTTGAGCATTGTGGTGCATCCTTACCGTCACGGCAGTCGAATGGACAGCGATTGCTTGCCCACCGCGACCGGTGGGCGGCGCTCTAACTACAGGTTTCAGTCTACGGGGCCGAACAGTTTCAAGCCACACAGCTTTGCGTCAATCTGTGGCAGATGTGTGCGCCATCCGCGCCGCTAGTGCGGAGCTTCTGTTTCGTGCTAGGGTCGCTACGGTGGAGTTACGCGGCGTCCCCAACGACACCCACACAGGTGCGGAGCGACGAGTCATTGCTGGGCTCCGGCGGCTGGGGCCCGAAAGTGGACTGATCCAGACTATGGCGCTCTGCCGGGCTGCAGACGAACTTTCGCACGCGGGGATCCGCTTGCGAGAGGGTCCGACTAGTGAGCATGCACTCCGTATTCAGTTGGCCAAGCTCCGGTATGGTGCCTCCTTGGTCGCCCGAGTCGAGGCGCACCGCGCTAAAGTTCATCGGTGAGCCTCGACGCCGAGCCGATAGCGGTCACTCTTCGCGTGACAACTGAACTCGAACGTCTCGGTATCGAGTATCTTGTAGGGGCATCCATTGCGAGTTCGGTTCACGGTCGACCTCGCACAACTCAGGATGTAGATCTCGTTGCGCGAACAGCGGGGCGTCATATTTCCGGCCTTTTTTCGGCTCTCGAACAGGACTTCTACATTGATGCTGACATGATTGCTGAGGCCATACGCTCACGCTCGTCCTTCAACAGCTCGGCCTCTCTGACCTGCTCGAGCAGGTGTTCGCAGATGCAAGGCATGTTGAGCTCTGAACGCCCTGGCTGATCGCTACGGCCGAGCTCGCCGCCTGTATTCAGTAGGAGTCACTCCAGGCGCACGCTTGAAGTGAGCGGCGGCAATGCTCGGCCACGACCCAGCCTGGCTCATCGCAATCACAAAACAATGCCACAGGTTTTGGCAGCTCCGAGTCACACGCAATCACCGGCTCACACGAAGCCCCACTCAAGCGCACATGGAGATGCGAGTGTGCGCAGGTTGAGCTGTCGTGGCGCCTGTCGAACACGATGGTATTTTCAACACAGACCAAGGCGCACAATTCACGTCCGGAGCCTTCACGAAGGAGCTTAAGAACGCGAACATCAACATCAGGACGGACGGACGTGGCCGCTACCTAGACAACATTTTTATTGAACGGGTCACGGCTTCGGTTTCTCTTCAACCCTGATAGACCTCGACCTCCCGCGTTCCAACTTGGTGCTCACGCTCTTTGGCTTCAACCTTGGTGTTGAGATCGGTCAGGTGGCCATTGTCCTTTTGTTGGTTCCTTTGGCCTACGCGGCCCGGCATGCGATTGCCTACCGTCGCGTGGGGCTCATCGCTGGTAGCGTTGCGATTGCGGTGCTCGCGAGCGTCTGGCTCATCGAACGCGCGCTCTCGGTGACGATCATTTCCTAAGATTGAGGTCGAGTTGCCGCCTCAAACTGGGCTTACGGCGCCGTAGGGGGCACAGAGCCCTGCAGCAGGCCGGCCGCGAGGCTTGCTCGGGCGAGCCGCTCCACTAGCCGCCGGCCAGGCGTATCGCCATACTGTTTCGGTTTGTGGGTTCCAGAAGTTAGGAGCCCGCACAGGCCGCCCGAGGAGCAGCATGGTACCCGCAGATCGCCCCAGCCTTCACGACATCTATTCTGTCTCGAACTCTCCGGAAGATATTGCCGAGCGGCTCGAACGCCTTGAGCTTCTGCACCGCATAGGGATTGCCCTCTCGGCCGAACAAAACAAAGACCGTCTGATCGAGATGATCTTGTTGGAGGCGAAGGCGCTGTGCAACGCCGATGGCGGCACACTCTATCTCAAGAGCGAAAAAGACGAACTGCGCTTCGCCATCTTGCGCAACGATTCGCTCGGTCTCGCGCTCGGTGGCACTACCGGCAAGCCCATCAACTTGCCGCCGATCCCGATGAAGGATCCGATGACAGGAGCGCCCAATCACAAGAACGTGGCCAGCTACGCAGGCTCGGTTCGCACCTCGGTGAATATTCCCGATGCGTACGACACGGACGGCTTTGATTTCTCGGGAACCAAAGCGTTCGATCAACGCAACGGCTACCGCTCCCAATCCTTCCTCACGATCCCGCTCACGAACAATCAAGGCCTTTTGATCGGCGTTCTACAGCTCTTGAACGCTAAGGATCGCACCACCCACGCCGTGGTTCCCTTCCCGCTTGATGATCAGATGATCGTGGAATCACTCGCCTCTCAGGCGGGGATCGCTCTCGACAATCAACTACTGCTCGACGGTCAGAAGGCGCTTTTGGAGTCTTTCATCAAGATGATTGCGGCCGCGATCGATGCCAAGAGCCCGTACACGGGAGACCATTGCGAGCGCGTGCCCGTCCTCGCCGAAATGATCGCCGAGTCTCTGTGCGAGGCAAAGACGGGAACGTTTGCTGACTTCAAGCTGAGCGAGGAAGATTGGTACGAGCTGCGCATCGCAGCTTGGCTGCATGATTGCGGGAAAGTCGTGACGCCCGTCCACGTGATGGACAAAGCCACCAAGCTTGAAACTATTTTTGATCGTATCGAAATCATTCGCGCTCGCTTTGAGGTGCTCAAAAGGGACGCAAAAATCCGTTATCTCGAGTGCCTTGCAGAGGGGGATCCGGAGCCATTTCTAGCCACAAACAGCTACGAAGCAGAGTTGCAAGCGCTCACGGAAGACCTGGCTTTTCTCGAGCTAGCCAACAAAGGCGGTGAGTTCCTCTCACCGGAGAAGCAGGCGCGCATCCAAGCAATCGCCCAGAGGCCCCTTTCGATTGGCGAACATTCCTCGCCGCTACTCTCCAAGAACGAAGTTGATAATCTGCAGGTGTCACGCGGCACCCTCACGCCTGAGGAGCGTCTCATAATCAACGGCCACATGGTCCAAACGATTAAGATGCTCAACGCATTGCCCTTTCCGCGGAATCTGACGCGCGTTCCAGAATACGCCGGCGGGCATCATGAGAAGATGGACGGTACGGGCTATCCGAAGGGGATTTTTGCCGGAGAAATGTCGATACCGGCACGTATGCTGGCCATCGCTGATGTCTTCGAAGCCTTGACCGCAGCCGATCGGCCCTACAAGCCAGCTAAGACTCTCAGCGAAGCCATGCGGATCATGGGTTTCATGAAACAGGACAACCACCTCGATCCGGAGCTCTTCGATCACTTTGTTACGTCCGGCGTGTATCGAGCGTACGCAGAGCGCTATCTCGCACCCCACTTGATCGATTTCGTGGATGAGGCGGCGCTTCTGGCACTGAAGCCAAAACCGTATTCGTTGCCGGAAGTCCGGGTGCGCCGTGAGCGCTGGGACAGCTTTCTGCCTCCCTACAACACACCCCGCCCCAACTAAAGACTGGCAAAAACCCGCGTGGTTGGCAAAAGGTCTGGCTTCGGGCTATGGCCGAACGCGCATGTTTCAAACTGTCAAAGCTGCCCCACCCGATCCTATTCTCGGCCTCACCGACGCCTACAACCAGGATCCAAACCCCAACAAGATCAACTTGGGTGTGGGCGTTTATAAGGATGACGCCGGCAAGACCCCTACGTTTGGTGCGATTCGCAAAGCCGAGCAGCTATTGGCCTCCAAAGATCCGTCCAAGAGCTACCTGCCAATTCAGGGTGCACCGGGCTATGCCAACGCGGTCCAGACATTGGTTCTCGGCAAGGCTTCAGCGGCTATCGCTGAAAGTCGTGTCAAGACAGCGCATTGTCCCGGCGGAACAGGCGCTCTGCGTGTTGCGGGGGATTTCCTTCACCAATCGTTTCCCGAGGCCAAGCTCTGGGTCAGCAAGCCCACCTGGGTGAATCATTTCGGTGTGTTTCGCGCGGCTGGAATGCAGGTCGAAGAGTACGGTTATTACGATCCGAGCACACACGGGCTCGACTTTGCCGGCCTGCAAGCGAGCGCCAGCCAAGCCAAACCGGGTGATGTCTTCCTCCTGCACGGCTGTTGCCACAACCCAACTGGCGTCGATCCAAGCCTCGAAGACTGGCGGCTCCTGAGCGATTTGCTCAAGGCCAAAGGGATCCTGCCGCTGTTCGACCTCGCCTACCAAGGCCTGGGCGACGGGCTTGAGGCAGATGCACAAGCCGTGCGCACCTTCGTGGAGGCAGGGCACGAACTCCTGATCGCAAGCTCGTTCTCTAAGAATTTCGGGCTCTACAACCAACGCGTCGGTGCGCTCACGCTGGTAACCCACAGCGCCCAAGAAGCTGAAGACGCGTTCAGCCAAATCAAAAGCGTGATTCGCTCGAACTACTCGAATCCACCGGCGCACGGCGGTGCCTTGATCACGACCGTGCTTGAAGACGAAGCGCTCACGCGTGAGTGGCGTGTAGAACTCGATGGGATGCGCGAGCGGATTCGCCAGATGCGGACCGAGTTTGTGGCGAAGCTGAAGGGGCTCGGCGTCAGCCAGGATTTCAGCTTCATCGCCAAGCAGCGCGGCATGTTCTCGTTCTCCGGGCTGACACCGGAGCAGGTCCAGGCGCTTCGCGATCGCTATGCGATTTACGCGGTAGGCTCGGGGCGAATCAACGTTGCCGGCATCACCAGCCAAAACATCGACCCACTCTGTAGCGCGATAGCCGACGTGCTGAAGCGCTGAGCCCGCCATGTTTTTGGCGGCCATTATAGCGGTAGGGCAGGTAGCGTTGGCCGCGCTTGTCACGCTCTTTCCGCTCCATTCCAGATTGGCTGCCCTGCTCCGGACGTTCGCTTGGACCGCCGCGCTCGCGGTGGCGCTCTTTAGCCTAGTTCCTGAAGCCTTCGCTGTTCTCGGCTGGCTTGCCGTCGGCCTCGTGGGCGCCGCGATGTTTACCCCGATGTTGCTCGAACGGCTCTCCTCCTCAAAACTGGGCCGCCCGGGCCGCGTTGGCCTCGAACTGGCCTTTGCTGGAATCCTCGTGCACCGGGTCGCGGACGGCGTAGGGCTGGGCGCCTTCGCGCGAATCGATAGCCTGAGAGCCGATGTCCTCATCGCATTATGTGCCCACGCGATAGCAGTGGAGTCCGTCGTGATTCTCAAATGCCGCACGCTTCTGGGAGCGCGCTCTGCTTGGTGGCGTGCATGCTGGCTCGCGTTGGCAGGCATCTTTGGCGTGGCAGTATGGAGCCAAGTTAACACCATAAATTCCGATCCGACACCCTATGTCGCAGCATTGACGGCAGGTGTACTCCTCCACGTGGCCGCCCACGATGTGCGTCACCCGCCAGCTGGTCGCGAGGTGTCCCGCTGGGCCCACCTGGTAGCCGCGCTCCTCGGAGTGCTCATCACCCAGCTACCCCACGACGAGCATGAAGCCCACATTCCACTCAGCGCTGGGTACGTACTCCTGGCAGCCATGATTGCTTTAGCGCCCATAGCTCTCCTCAGCTGGCGCAAACATCACCCGGCGCGTTCTCACACCCTCCCCCCCTGACGGAAGCGGTCTCGATCCGAGCCGTGAGCGGCTTCTGTTCGTCCTTCTGGCCGGACCCCACGCTGCCTCCACCCTTTCAGCGCAATAACCCTGGAAATCGCGGACTTCCCAGGCTTTGCTCAGCGTTGGCTATTCTAGGGAGGCTAAAAAGCCTAATCGCCAAAAAAGAACCCGGGGGAACGCTGGCGATTGCTGCTAGCTTGGTGGGTTACAGCGCATGGCACTCCACGAAGGTGATCTCGTCCAGGGTAAGTATCGCGTCATCCGTATCATCGGTGAGGGGGGTATGGGGGCTGTGTTTGAAGGTGAGAACCTTCGTATCAACCGCCGTGTTGCAATCAAAGTGCTGCACGCCGCACTCGCGACCAACAAGGAAGTTGTCCAACGCTTTGAGCGAGAGGCGCAAGCCGCCGGCCGAATCGGCAACGACCATATTCTTGAAGTCTTAGACCTCGGGGATCTGCCGGATGGGGACTTCTTCATGGTGATGGAGTTCCTTGAGGGCGAGCCCTTGAGTGATCGCATTCGCCGGCTAGGGCGGATGACACCTGAGCAGGTGGCGCCGCTCATGACGCAGGTGCTGACAGGCCTTCAAGCTGCGCACGCGGCGGGCATCATCCACCGTGACCTTAAGCCCGATAATATTTTTGTTCTGAGGGAAAAGGCGGGGCAGAAAGATTTCGTCAAGATCATCGATTTCGGAATTTCAAAATTCCAACCGCTCGGCGGCGAAATGAAGATGACGCGCACGGGCTCCGTGATGGGGACCCCTTATTATATGTCACCGGAGCAGGCCAGCGGCAGCTCTGAAGCCGATCACCGAAGCGACGTCTATGCCGTCGGCGTCATGATGTACGAAGCCGTCACGGGCAAGGTGCCCTTCGAAGCTTCCACATTCAATCAGCTGCTCTTCAAGATCGTTTTGGATGAAGTTCCAAAGCCCGAAACGATCGTGCCTGACTTGGATCCCGGCTTTGCAAGCTTGATCCACAAAGCCATGGCGCGCGACAAAGAGGCGCGTTTTCAAGATTGCGTCTCACTCCGCAACGCACTTCTCGCGTGGCAACAGACGGGAGCGGCGGTGTCCCTTCCACCGCCAGGTGGAACTGAAGCTCATCTAGGCAGGGCGCGTGAAGCTTTTGGATCACATAGCGATGCAGTACCGGTCGGAACTCCTGCGGGCGGCGTCCTGCTCGGCAATACAAGCCAGCCTTCCGTGGTGATCGCTCCTGACGCGATGAGCAGCACAACGGGCGCCGGCACCTGGTCCACGGAGGAGCAGCTCAGCATCCCTAAAAAGAGCAATTCCGGGCTACTCTATGCTGGGGCCGCGGCAATCTGTTTGCTCGTTGGAGGCGGCGCATTCTTGGCCCTCTCGTCAGGTAAAGCGCCCGATGCTGAAGCTACCGCAGCAAGCGCCATGGCACCGGGAGCGAAGGTGCCCGCGGCTCAGCCGCCCGCCACCAAACCTGCTGACCCCCCGCCACCCAGCGTGGAACCGGTAGCAGCCGAGCCGGTTAAGCCCACAGAAGTCCCCAAGGTTGAGCCCGTTACCGCTGCCACCAGGCCAGCCGTTGCCAAGCCCGCTTCTCGACCCAAGCCGACAGTGAAGCCCGTAGCAAAACCTACCATCAAGCCTAGCCCGAAACGTCCGGACACACCGGATTTCGGCTACTGATAGTCAACCTCGGTTGTTGTTGGCGCGTTTCGAAGCTTGATTGCGCGGCTTCCAAACAAAGTGGTCGACCAGCTCTGCACCCGTGCTGCCGAGTGGATCGGCGGAGCCCAAGCAAAACACGTCAATGGCCTCGCCATTCGCACGCACTCTTAAGCGCAAAAAGTGCTTGAAGCCAGGGTGATCGAGTGCGGTGAACGCCTGCGTATTTTCTAAACCAAAACGCGTCAGTGCTGCCAGATAGATGCCAAAAATGAAGGTCCCGATGAGTACTGATAGGGCCAAAGCCAGCAGCTGAGCCAGCCACGCGGGAAATATATCGCCCCAAGTTAACATTGCCCACGCAGTCCCGTGCGGGACGGCCGTGGCGATAAGACCCAGCACAGTAGCAATCCCGAGTACCCAGCCGCGCTTCTGGGAGCGACGAATCCCCCCTAGAAACGCCAGCAAGAGAATGCTCGCAATCGCGCTGAGCACGCTGGCCAGTAGCGTTCGCGCTGGATCACGCTCGAACAAGGAGCTCACGATCGGTTCGTGAATAAAAGCAAAGACCAGATGCGGCAGAACGCCGGACTGGCCTCGCAAGATCTTCCAGGGAACCAGCCGCAATAGCAGGCGTGCCTGTGCAACACTTGGCCACTCCACGTCGGCAGGCGCGGGTCGCTCGCTCGAGAGCAGCGGTGGATGCAAAAAAGCACCTCCGCCACCGGCGATCACGTGCTGACTCTCGCCCTCCTGCCAGCGTTCATAATGGTGAATATCACCGGAGAGCACCAAACAACGATCCTGGTCCGGATCAAGCGGAAGCGCTTGCAGCATGCCCATCCCCGCTCGACTCGGCCTGCCAAAAGCACGCACGGGATCCGGCAACATGAGCAGCGTCGCTGACTGATGCATGCGGGACCAAACATCCGCAAAGAACCTGCGTTGCCTGAAATCAATATGCTTCAGCTGACGATCGACCGCGAACCAATGCAAGTCAGGAGTGAGCGGCAGGGCAAAATAACTCGCCCGTTGCACGGCCTCATATCCGATGAGAACGAGGGCCTTCGGTTTTTCGACTTGTCCGCCACGCACGAATTCACGCGCCCAATCCGCTGCCACACCCAACGGGGGCCTCTCGATCTTGAGTAACGAAGGCCTCACCGCGGCCGCGTCGTCGTCGGAACGCCGCCGAAACATGCGCGCGAACCCATCGAGTCCGTCGTACCAATCGTGGTTGCCCGGGATCCCCAAGAGGACGCGGGGCTTGCCGTCGTCGACCGCCTGAAGCACGCGGTTAAATGGCACAATCACACGATTGTTGATCTCGTCGACCGTGGCTACGGGGTAGGCGGTGTCCCCGCCAAACATGAGAATATCCCCACGCGGTGCCCGCAGATAGGCGCCGGCGTTTCCGGGATCGGGCAGCTCGTACTCGGCAAAGATCAGCCGAGCGACGGCTTCGCTCACCGAGCAATCGTCGCCGGTATCCGCCACGTAATCTATCCACAAATCACGATCGAGGCGCTCGACCAAAGAGTCGCCTTCGCCTGGACTCCCGAGCAATTGAGCAACGCGCGCGCAGAGGCCCTCCGGGCTATCAGCCCACATCCAGTCGCGCGAATCCACGTCTTCAGTGGCAATCGCGCTCGCGAGAAAATGCCGAAGATGACCCCAAAAATCACTAACCCCAAACCACACTACGCCCAACGGTCGCACACGCCCGCGCCTAAAGCGGCGGAGCACTCGCGCATGATCGACGGGTAAAGGACGCGGGACACTCGGAATCGACATAGCTTGAGGTGGTGGCTTCTCTCTGGGCGAAGCCGAAGCTAAACACTACGCAGAAACCGCCCGAGCGTCACTAGCTCCTACCTCGGCCAGTGCCAGCTCTCGGAGCCAATAGCGACGGATCTGGCCCTGGGAACGCCTCGAACAGCCCGATCGCTGTGCTCGGGTGCGCCTCAGCCACCCTGTCCGCTTGCCAGCACTTGGCGCAAGCCTCGCTCTCTACTACCAAGGTGCCATGATCCGGCTCAAGAAGCTCAACAAGAGCTACAATATGGGCGATCATGCGCTTCACGTGCTGAAAGATATTGAGCTCACGGTTGAGAGTGGCGAGTTCGTTTCGATCATGGGCTCATCGGGCTCGGGTAAGTCCACACTACTTAACGTCCTTGGGATCTTGGACGACTACGACTCCGGGGAATACCTCCTTGATGACAAACTGGTGAAAGCGCTGAACGAGCGACAGGCTGCGCAATACAGGAATCGCTTTCTCGGGTTTGTGTTTCAATCCTTCAACCTTTTGCCCTTCAAGACGGCGCTCGAAAACGTTGCACTTCCCCTTTACTACCAAGGAGTGCCACGCAAAAAACGCATGCAACTGGCTCGCGATTTCCTCGAGCGCGTGGGGTTAACTGACCGCATCGATCATCTGCCCTCCGAACTTTCCGGCGGACAACAGCAACGGGTGGCCATCGCACGGGCCCTGGTGGGGACACCCAAGCTCATTCTTGCGGATGAGCCAACCGGTGCACTCGACACCGAAACCTCCTATCAATTGATGGATCTCTTGCGCGAGGTCAACCAACAAGGGATCACGATCGTGCTCGTGACTCATGAAACCGACATTGCCAACCGCACCGACCGTCTGATTCGCCTCAAAGACGGTCGCGTCGACAACTAGGGGAACTTTGCGATGTCGTGGGATAGCTGGCAAGAGATCCTAGATACGGTACGCCACAACAAGCTCCGTACAATACTCACCGCGCTCAGCGTCGCTTGGGGCATCTTCATGCTGGTGATTTTACTAGCGGCTGGCACTGGGCTTAGAAACGCGGCGCTGTATGACTTTCGCGACGACGCCATCAACTCGATCTTCATCCGCCCGAGAAAGACCAGCCTGCCCTTCCTGGGCCGCGGCCCAGGGCGTGACGTCCGTCTGACAAATGCCGATTTCAGCCTCCTCAAGCGGGAAGTGCCGGAAATCGACCACATCAGTGGTCGCTTTCACCTTCGGGGAGAATTCGCGGTGAGTTATGAAAAACGCTCAGCGCGCTTCGACATCCGTGGTGTGCACCCCGATCATCAGTTCCTGGAGAAAACCCAGATGGTTCTCGGGCGATTTGTGAACGACGGGGATCTCGCCGACCGCAAAAAAATTGCTGTAATTGGTGCTGATGTCGCCAAGTTTCTGTTCGACGCGGCCGATCCTATCGGAAAATTCATCAACGTGCGCGGGGCTTACTACCAGGTTATCGGGGTTTACACGCGCCCTGGCCAGCAAGGCGAGATCGCCACGATCTTTCTCCCCATCAGCACCGCCCAGCTCGTCTACAGCGGTGGCGAGCGACTGCACGCACTTTCTTTCACGGTGAATACCACCGAGCTCGGCGCGAGTCAGCGCGTGGAACAAACCGTGAAGACCCTGCTGCGTGAGCAACACGACATCTCGCCTGAAGATGAGCGCGCACTTGCCGTTACGAACAACTTGGAAACATACCGAAAGATCTCGGATATTTTCGATTGGTTGCAGCTCTTCGTGTGGCTCGTTGGGATTGGAACCCTGTTCGCGGGGCTTGTGGGTGTGAGTAACATCATGCTCATCTCAGTGAAGGAGCGCACCAAAGAGATTGGCGTTCGAAAGGCACTCGGAGCCGCACCGAGTGGCATCGTCGCCATGATTATGAAAGAAGCGCTGCTCATCACCTCGCTGTCAGGCTATCTGGGGTTGGTGTGCGCGGTAGCTCTTGTGGAAGTGGTGAATCGCACCCTGCCGGACAATAAGTATTTGAGGGAGCCTGAAGTCAACCTTCAGGTGGCGCTCATCGCGACGGCCATCGTCATCCTAGCCGGAGCCCTCGCTGGCTTCTTCCCGGCCAGAAACGCCGCGAAGATCAACCCGATTATAGCCTTGAGGGACGGTTGACGCATGTTTGATCGCGACAAATGGGGAGAGGTTTGGCAGACGCTCCGGCGCAACCGGCTGCGCACCTTGATGACTGCAAGTGGAGTATTTTGGGGGCTTTTCATGCTCATCATCATGCTCGGCTTCGGCACTGGGCTCGAAGGCGGCGTTAAGAAGAATCTGCTCGGGTTCGCGAACAACGCTGTCTTCGTATGGGCGCAACGGACTCGTCTGGCTTACCACGGCTTTCAAGCTGGGCGGCGTGTGCGTTTTGAGACAGCGGATATTGCTCGACTCAAGCGCGAGCTGCCTGAGATCGAGCATTTGGCACCACGCATTCAGCTCGGCGGTTATCGCGACGGCGCGAACGTGAACTTCAAGGAGAAGACCGGGAATTTTACGATCATGGGCGACTACCCGGCCGTGCGCAGCGTCGAAGGTATTTCGATCACTAGCGGGCGTTTCATCAATGAGCTCGATTTGGCTGAGAAGCGCAAGATTGCAATTATCGGAACCGATGTGCAGCGGATTTTGTTCGGTCATACGCCACCCCTGAGCCAGTACATCAAGATCAAATCGGTTTATTTCAAGGTGGTCGGCACTTTCAAACGCGATGCCGGTGGGGAGCAAGCCGAGCAGCTCAAGTCCACCATCTATCTGCCATTTTCCACGTTTCAGTACGCGTTCAACCAAGTGAATCGAGTGGGTTGGTTCGCCATGACGCTAAAAGCTGACGCCAACGCGAAAGACGTTGAACAAAGGGCACGCCGGCTCCTAGGGCGTGTGCATCATATCTCTCCCGATGATGAACAGGGCCTCGGCTCGTATAACTCGGCAGAAGATTTCACCCGCGTGAACAATCTCTTTCTGGGGATCAGCTTCTTTATCTGGTTTGTCGGGACAGTCACGCTGTTTGCGGGAATGCTCGGTGTGAGCAACATCATGCTCATTACGGTTCGCGAACGCACTCGCGAGTTTGGGATCCGTAAGGCTCTCGGGGCCACTCCCTTTTCTATTATCTCATTGGTCATCCAGGAAGCGCTCACGTTAACGGCCGTGGCCGGCTACGCGGGGCTCGTCTTCGCCGTGGCGGTGTTGGAGATTGCCGGGCGGCTGATCGGTGATTCTTCGGAGGCCTTCTCTGCTCCGACGGTGGATTTCAAGGTCGCCTTGATTGCTGTGGCGCTCCTCACCGTCGCCGGACTCTTCGCGGGAATCATGCCCGCGCAACGCGCGGCGCGCATCAATCCAGTGTTAGCGTTGAAAGCCGAATAGCTCTCAGCTACCGGCTCTTTTCGCCCATCAGCTTGTCCCAAAGCGCACTCTCGGCCGCCGCCGATCCCTTCCCCACACTGCTCGCACCGAGTGCCCGGACTTCGGCGTAAACCACTTCATTCGGGCCCGCTTGAATTTCAAACGCCACCAAGCCGTTGTTAGCCGGAACTCGTAAGCAAAGCATTTCCGGCTCGGCGTGCTGCCGGAGCAGGCGTTCCTGGGCCAAAGACAACTCTTGCGGACGCCCCATCCGCACCCAGGTTTCCCAAGCACTTCCAGCTCCGACGCGGATCCTTTCCAGAACCACCAGATGTTCGCTCGCCCCATGCGCCGGAACGCTCACCTGATGCCTCAGCTCGGGCTGTTCGGCCACCTCAAGCGGGCGATGATTGGCAGCGATGATGTGCGTGGCCTCGGCCTCACGCGTGGCAAAAAGGGTGTGGCCTTTGGCGAGGCCTGCCCCATCGCGCGCGGATTCCATGCGATTCCCGCGCAACCGACTCAGCAATCGAAACGCGTTGTAAGAGGCCTTGGGAATACCATGCACCGTCAGCAGCCCATAGGTGCAAGAAAACGGGCTGAGTGGGAATCCCGCTTCTTCAAACACATCACTCACCACCCAGAAGAAGAAGGAATCGGCGGCATCATCCAGCGCCAGACAATTTTCCACAATGAACGACGCCGCGAAGAGATTGTCGTTAGTAGGGTTATCCAGCCACTGCACGGAAGTTCCGGCATCCGCAGACATCGCGTTCCACTCCGTCCAGTGCACTTCCAGCTCCGGATAAACGGACGCTTCCACTTCAACCTGTGCTTTGCGCACGGTGTGCTTGAAAAAGCTGCCGGGCGCATGCGGGCTGGTGCCGGGCTCAGGGAACTCAACGTACTCATCTTGGGGATAGAGATGAGTCGAGACAAAATCGACGGGCACCTCGTTCTTGCTGCAATAGTCGATGAAGTCCGTGATCCAAGACGCCTTGCTGGTGGCGGGGCCACCAATGCGCAGCGCTGGGTCCACGCGCCTCACTCCATAGGCTGAAGCTCGGTACAACTCAAAGTATTCCGCCTGGGTTCCAGACCAAAATCCCCCGAGATTGGGCTCATTCCAAACCTCGAAGTACCACGAGCGCACTTCTTGGATGCCGTAGCGAGCTGCGCAATGGGCAGCAAACGCGTAGACGAAATCCTCCCATTCTTTGTAATCCTTCGGCGGGGTGACATTCATCTGGTAGAAGAACATCTTCTGTGAACCCGAGGCGAGCGCACTCGGCATCGGATTGAGCTCAACGAACGGCTTCAAGCCAAGCCGCAACAAGGCATCCAACACCTTGTCCACTTGATGCCACTGGTAGACCAGCGTCCCATCCGGTTTACGATGAACCACGGCCATATCATCGTGAAATAAACCGTGGAAACGACAATAGTTGAACCCGATCTCGGCTTGCGCCTTTCGCAAATGGCTCAGCAGATCTTCGCGGAGTAATTCAAACGCGCGCCCAACGGCGATGCCTTTCTTCCAGGGCATTCGTAAGGGCTGGGCGGCGGGATCGACTTCAAATCGCATCATGGGTTGGTGCCCCGGTGTACAGCACCCCAGAGTGGCCGACTACTAGCGGCCCTGATGCCGGCAACTATAGGCACAATTGGGCACAAACCCGTGCTAAACCCGGTCCACGTTTCCCGGACTTGAAAGGGCCCTATTCGAATGAAACCCGTCGTTACCTTTGGCGAAGTCATGCTGCGCCTCAGCCCCCCCGGACACCTGCGGCTACTCCAAGTCAACTCGCTAGACGTGACGTTCGGCGGTGCCGAAGCCAACGTGGCCGCCGCGCTGGCTCAACTCGGCCAGCCTGCGCGCTTCGTAACAGCACTACCAGATAACGACATTGCCCAGCTCTGCATCAATCAGCTGCGTGGCTTGGGTGTCGATACCCAACACATTCAACGCAGCGGCAAGCGCGTGGGCGCCTACTTTGTCGAAAAAGGGGCCTCGCAACGCGGATCAACTGTGCTCTACGATCGCGAGCACAGCTCCATCGCGGAGATAGCTCCCGAATCGCTCGATTGGCCGAAGCTTCTCGAAAATGCCTCCTGGTTTCACTTTACGGGAATCACGCCCGCACTGTCTGAACGTTGCCAAACAGCCTGCCGTCAGGCGCTCGAAGCCGCCAAACGCCTCGGCATACCGACGAGCTGCGACCTCAACTACCGGAAGAAGCTGTGGAGCCGAGCGAATGCCCAACGCGTGATGAGCGAGCTCATGCCGAACGTAGACTATTGCATCGCCAACGAAGAAGACGCCGATGATGTCTTCGGCATCAAAGCTGGCAGCACGGATGTCACGTCCGGTGAGTTGGACCACGCACGCTACGAGAGCGTGGCGGAGCAGCTCTGCGAGCGCTTCGGCTTCAAAGGCGTCGCCATCACCCTGCGGGAAAGCCATTCGGCCTCTGAGAACGGCTGGAGTGGAATGCTCTACACCGGCAAAAAAGCCTACTTCAGCCCGAAGTACCACATCACGGTGATTGATCGGGTCGGCGGCGGGGATTCCTTCGGCGCTGGGCTGATCTTTGCACTCGTGCAAGGAGATTCACCCGAACGTGCAATCAACTTTGCCGTGGCGAACAGCTGCCTCAAGCACACTATTGTGGGCGATTACAACTACGTGAAGCGTGATGAAGTCGAGAAGTTGATGGGTGGCGACGGCTCAGGTCGCGTTCAGCGCTGACCCAGGTTATTCTTTGGCCCATGGGTCTTTCACAACGCCTATTGGCCGGCGCTTCTTGGGCAGGCTTCTCATTGCTTATGGCCTGTTCGAGCAACGACGAAGTGGCGGGGCCTTCTGCGGCAGTCGGCAGCGGAGGAAATTCCAACTTGGGGGGTTCGTCGAGCGGAGGTGCGAAATCAGGCGGTATGTCCAGCGGCGGCGACGCGACAGGTGGCAAGAGCACAGGCGGCGCTGATGCGGCAGGGGGCAAGAGCACAGGCGGCGCTGACGCGGCAGGTGGCAGCAGCCAGGCAACGGGCGGCGCGCTTTCGGCAATGGGCGGTTCCTCGCAAGGAGCGGCGCCTGAGCCTGGGCTTCTTGCCGGGATCACGGCAGCGCACAATGAAGTGCGCGCAGCGGCCAATCCAGCTCCTGCCGTGCCATTGGTGCCGTTAGTCTGGGATGCTGCTATATTTGCCGTGGCTCAAAGCTGGGCCGATGGCTGTCACTTCATGCACAGCCAAAGCCAATACGGCGAAAACATCTACGCGCGGACTGGAAACAGTGTGATCACGTCCAAAGATGTGGTGGACTCTTGGGCCAGCGAAAGCCCCAATTATTCCTACGCGAACAACACATGCGCCGCGAACCAACAATGTGGCCATTACACCCAAATTGTCTGGGCGGGCAGCACGAAGCTTGGCTGCGGTGTCACGAGCTGTAGCCAAAATTCGCCCTTTCAAGGCTCCAGCAATTGGGAATTCTGGGTCTGCAACTACGATCCCCCGGGCAACTACAACGCCGCGAAGCCGTATTAAGCTCGCCGCGCAGTTGCGGGGCCGCGGCGTGCCAGGTGAGCTGCCCTTTTGGTCCTTGGAAGATAGTAAGCATGCTGACTATCTTGTGTCCGACGTTGAGATAGTGCTCACGGACAAGTTGGGCCGGTTCGCCCCATTGTCCTCCCTTCGGGCTCTCAAGTTGTCTTGACAACCTGACAGGTAGCCACCAAGCTTCTCTCAAGGCAATGCTCAATCCTAGCTCCCCGCTCCCTCTCTATCGGCAGCTCGCTGAGCAGCTGGCTTCCGAGATCCGCCAGGGTCGCTATGCGGCTGGCGAACGGCTGCCTTCCGAGCCAGAGCTGAGCCGCGCCTTTCAGATCGCGCGCCCCACCGTTCGGCAAGCCACCGAAACGCTGGTGAAGCAGCACCTGATTGAGAGGCGTCGCGGTTCGGGCACGTTCGTGTTGCAGAGCCCGCCCGAAGTGGATGTGTTCTCCGCGTTCGGAACAGTCGCCGCATTCAAAGCGCAGGGGCTGAAGCTCGAGGTGAATTTGGTCGAGCCTCTCCGCCGCAAGCGGTTCACGGCTGAGGCTGAGCATCCCCTCAAAGGAAGCATGGTGTACCAATTTTCGCGGATGGGCCGGTTGGAAAAGCAGCCGGTGCTGCTCGAGCGTTTCTATCTTTCCTCGAGTGTTTTCGCAGGGATCGAAAGTGTTGATCTCCGCCAAGCCTCGCTTTCCGAAATCGTGAAGGAGCGCCTCTTTTTGACTCCAAACGGCGGGAAACAGAGCTTTCGCGTCGCCAGACTGCCTGAAAAATGGGGCCTGAAGCTGGGAGTTTCGGCGCGCACGCCGCTGCTCTTGATTCAGCGCAGCCTTGATTTTCCGAATGCTCCGGGCGCGCTCTATTCAGAGCTCTATTGCCGAACCGATCGCGTTACTTTCTCTCAAGCCATCCAACCCAACCCATGAAAATCTTCAATCCGATTTACTCATCGATTACCCGAAGGGCCTCCGTCCGATGAAAAGCCGCGGCTACTATTCCGATTTTGGCGGAGCTTTCATTCCGGAAATCCTCGTTGCCACCTTTGAACAACTGATCGATGAATTTGAGAAGGCCAAAGCCGATCCGTCATTCTGGGCGGAGTACCAGGCTCTCATGTCCAGCTACTCATGTCGGCCCACGCCGCTCACGTTCGCTGAAAATTTGAGCCGATTTTTTGGTGGCGCCCAAATCTACATCAAGCGCGAAGATCTGAATCACACTGGCGCCCACAAGGCGAACAACGTGATGGGGCAAGGCTTGCTCGTGCAAAGAATGGGGAAAAAACGCGTGATCGCCGAGACAGGTGCCGGCCAACATGGCGTGGCCACCGCCACCATGGCAGCCAAGCTGGGCTTTGATTGCACGATCTACATGGGCGAAGTCGACGTGGAGCGCCAACGGCCCAACGTATTCTGGATGGAGCGCCTGGGTGCGGAGGTTGTCTCCGTCAAGGAGGGTTCCCGCACGTTGAAAGATGCCATCAATGAGGCGTTCCGCGATTGGGTAGGCAACATGGATTCAACTCACTATGTGCTCGGCACAGCGTGTGGCCCGCATCCCTTTCCGGAAATGGTCACGTACTTTCAATCCATCATCGGGCAGGAGGCGCGCGCTCAAATTTTGGAACGCACCGGAAAGCTGCCGCGCCGTGTTTATGCGTGTGTCGGCGGGGGTTCGAATGCGATGGGGATCTTCAGTGGCTTCCTCGCTGACTCCGCGGTGGAGCTCGTCGGGGTGGAAGCCGGCGGTGAAGGCCTTGAAACGGGAAGGCACGCCGCGCGCCTGGCGAGCTCGGATGCGACGATCGGCGTGGCACAGGGCTATAAAACCTATTTTCTGCAGAATTCTGAGGGTCAAATGAATGAAACGCACAGTGTTGCCGCGGGCCTCGACTACGTAGGCGTGTCCCCGATCCTGTCCCATCTCCACGCAACGGGCCGCGTACGCTTTGAAGCGACCACCGATCAGGAAGTTGTGGAAGCACTGAAGCTCACGATCCGGCGTGAGGGCTTGATACCTGCGCTTGAGTCTTCGCACGCCTTTGCGCAAGCATTCAAAGAAGCCGGCAGCCTTGACCCGAGCGACGTGATTCTGATCAATCAATCAGGGCGTGGCGATAAGGATATTTTCACGATTGCCGACGCCTTCAAAGATCCCCAGTGGGAGCAATTTATCATTGCCAAAGCGGAGCAGTACCGTGCTTGAAGAATACATCCGAAAGGAACGTGAGAAAAAGGGCATCCTGCTCATGACACATATCGTGCTCGGCTATCCCAACTTCGAGCAAAGCCTCGCGCTGGTCGAGGCCATGGTGGAGTCGGGGGTCGAGCTCATGGAGCTGCAGATCCCATTTTCTGAGCCCATGGCGGATGGCCCGGTTATTCTGCACGCGAACCAAAGTGCTTTGGAGCATGGCGCCACCGTGGAAAAGTGCCTGGAATTCGCCGAAACCGTTAGCCGGCGCTTTCAGATCCCGTTCCTGTTCATGACCTACTACAACATCCTTTGGAAGTACGGCGTCGCGGAGTTCGCGGCGCGGATGAAGGCGATCGGCATTGTCGGCGCAATTGTTCCTGACCTGCCCCCGGAGGAAGGAGCCGTCTATTTGGAGGCCATGAAACGCGAAGGGCTCGCCCCGATCTTCATCTACTCACCCAACACCAACGTCTCACGGCTGAAGCTCATTTCCGACCACGCTTCCGGCTTCATCTACGCAGTCGCCCGCAAGGGAGTGACGGGGAGCGAAACCAGCTTCACGCACGAGCTCGATCAATACCTAGCGCGCTGCCATGCAGCCACCAACTTGCCCCTGGCCGTGGGTTTCGGCGTGCAATCCAAGCAAGATGTGGATTATCTGCGCGGCAAAGCGGACATTGCCGTGATCGGCAGTCAAACCATCCGTATCGTCGATGAAAAAGGTGTGGGCGCAGTCCCGGAGTTCATCGCGAGCCTGCGCTGATCTGTTGGCGGCGTTCAAGAACTCACCAGCTATTTTGCCTCCGCGTCCAAATCTGCCTTCAGCGTGGTGAGGTCCTCCAGCAGCTGCAGTAGCTCAGCCTCCAGACCTCGATTCCCAATCTTGGTGAGAACCTGGCTCACTTCATCGCGCTTCAAGACCCGCGCCGCGTGGTTGGCCCTCCGCAAACAGCGCGCAGAAAGAACTGGGATTCTGAACACGAGATCAGCGATCACATTGTTCGGTGCGTAGGGGTCGTTCAGGGCGGACAAGAGATCGTGGATCAGGGTTAGGTCGCTGAGATTCTTCGGCCCGACTTCGCACTCTTCGCGGCGGGACATATTGGCGATGCGGCGAGGGGGTGGCGCTGCCATGGTCTTCTGACTGTTACGGCCAGTGCTCGCTGCAAGGATAGGCCCGGGCAGGAAGTCTTGCCTCCGGTGTCGATTCCCCCCAACCTGAGGAAGGACAGTTATTTCCCGCTACTGGCCGCGCTTGGCGTCGCTCGGCAGGTTCGGGTGCTTGAGCAGCAGCGTCCGGAGCTGCGGCTGACGCCTCACGACCGGATTCTGAAGCAGCTTGGCGAGCAGCGCGGGCGGGGTCGCGCTAAAGCGCGCCAGATTTCCAATCAACAGCGTCGAGACAAGACTCTTTGAACACAGGATCTGCGTAGTGCGACCATCGAACGTACAGCCCGTCAGCAAGAGGAGCGCTCGACCCTCCGTTCGCAACACGAGCTCCGCTCTTTCCTCGGGCTCAACCTGAATAAACTTCTTACGCAACTCCGCGCGGATGAGTGTGCGATTTCGCTCAGGCAAGTCGTGATTGACGCTGAGCTTGTACACCTCTCGGAGAGGCTTGCCGCCCAACAAGCGCAGCAACACTTCCGATGGGCTCTGCGGGTTTTGAAGCAAGCGCCTTTGCACTTCTGGATCCAAAAGCAAGCCTCGATGCCGTGCGAGGAACTCAAGCCCACGGGCATTCCTGTGATGGCGAGCGAGCAAGCGCGCATGAGTGGGCCCGAACTCCAGGTTCCCAAGCAAGGCAGCAACTACCCTCGGCTCCGGATCAAAACACCAGGCGCAAAGCGCAGCCCCTCGCCCGCGTTCAACCGCGGCGATGCGTTCATCCTGTGAAAGCGGCGCGAAATCCCGCATGTACCAACGTTGCCAGTCGGCCGCGTGTTGCTCATTCTGCGAGGGTTCGGCCTCTTCCCCACTCGCTTCAGCCTCCGGTGAAACGCTGACAGCTCCGAGCGGCATCGCGTCCCCTTCCCAAGGCACCACGCCTTCCGGCAGCTCGCCCGCATCCTCGACCACCAGCCCACGGTCTTCTAAGCCTCGGAGCATGCTATTCAGACTGCTCACGTCAAGCTCACTTAGGTCGGCAAGGTCAGCCAGATCACCCGCCGCCGGCAGGTAACGCAGAACGGTTCGTTCCTCTGCCGTTAATGCATGGCGATCAAGCGTCGTCTCCGGTTTCAGTAGCGTCCAGCGCCCCACACTAGTCCCCGACGTCGCGCCGGGTGCTCTTCTTCTGCCCCGCACGCTTCTTGTCGGCCAGCCGCACCTCATTCGAGCGCCGGCTGGGACGGGTGGGGCGTCGCCGTCGTGGAACGACGAGCGCGTGGCGGATAAGCTCGGCCAGGTGAGCGAGAGCTAGCTCAAGATTCCTCGGCTGCGAGCGCGCTGATTGACTGACGATGCGCACCCGCCCTTCAGCATCGAGACGCCCAGACGCCAACACCCGGAGCCGCTGTTGGACCTCAGCTGAAAGCACTCTCGTCGTCGCAAGGTGGAAACGGAGTTCCACCTTGGTGGCGACTTTGTTGACATTTTGGCCCCCTGGTCCGCTGGCGCACACCGCCGTCCAAGACAAATCAGACGCCGGGATCGTGACCTTCAGGTTAATGACAAGATCGCGCACTGGTTTCTGCCCCGGTCATTTAAGTGTGACGCTCCAGCCGCGCGAAGGGCTACCGACGCTGCAACGACAGGATCAAGCGGAGCACGTAGAAAAACAGCATGGCGACAGATGCAAACAGCTGAAGCGCCGCAGCAACGTAACGATCGGTCGGGAAATGGTGCAGCACGTTCGACGTGTCGTAAAGGATCGCGGCACCCGCCATCCCAATCATGGCGACACTGAAGAATGTTCCGAGCTGGAACCCAAAAATCGCGCCGGCTATCACGAGGACGATCGAGAGCAAGAAGCCCCAACGCAGCATTCCACCCAAGAATGAAAAATCCTTGCGCGTCTTGAAGACAATCGCTGAGAGTCCGCCGAAGCCGAGAATGGTGACCACCCCCGCCGACTGAATCGCTCCTGGAGCCACATTATTCGCGAGCAGCAGGATCGGCAGGAAGATGATTGCCTCCGCAACGACGAACGCTAGCAACGCTGCGTACTGCGCCGCCTTGGACTGTGAGGAATGTGCCGCGCGGCTTGCAAGCCAACTCACCAGCACGAAACCACCCATCATCACGAGCGGCCCTGCCGACAACATGGCCTGAGCAATGGGCTCGGCGAGATTGAGCTGGAAAGCTGCAAACTCAAGCGCTGCAAACAGGACAATAGCCGCGAAAAGATGATTGTAAGTGCGAACAATGAAGCGTGCTCGCTCCTCGATCACTGATTGCCCGGTGGCTTGGCCTAAATATGCGTTTCCGTAACTTTGCGACATTGCTGTGTGATTCCCTGGCTAGATTTTTCGGAAGCTCAGGGAGCAGCCTAACACACCTTAGGCGACAGGCACGTGATGCCAGAACCTTTGAAACCCCGAGGTGAGGCGTAGCAGTGCCGCGCCACCGGCCTTCCGGCTGAACAGGCGGCGTAAAACTTCCTGTGTTTCGGCACACTTTGACCACCTCAGCCGCTGAAGCCTGCCTCTCCTTGGCCGTTGATCTCCAACGTGTCCGACGACCTACCGTCAACGCTGCCGCCTCCGCCTGCCGCTCCTGAACGCGCAGGGCGAACGCGCGTGCTCGTGGTGGATGATCAGCCAGTCGTGCGTGAGCTGTTGCTCGAACTCTTGCGCAACGAAGATCGAGAAGTCATCGGCGCACCCACAGCCAAGGACGCGTTGAGGCTCGCCAAGAGCAGAGCTCCCATCAATGTCGCCCTGGTGGATCGCGATTTGCCCGACGGGTCAGGCGTGGAGCTAGCCCGCCAGCTACTCACAGCTATTCCGAACTTGGAAGTGATTCTTACCAGCGTTTCACCCAGTGTGCAGGCCGCGATCGAAGCCGTCGAAGTTGGGGTCCACGACTACCTATCCAAGCCGTTCGAGGACATCGCTCAGGTAGAAGTCCGCGTGCGCCGCGCGGAGCATCAGTCGCGCCTAGGCAGGGAGCGTCATGAGCTGCACGAGGAACTGCGCAAGAGTGAAGAGCGCTATCGCAAGCTCTTCTCCGCCTCGCCTGACGCAATTGTCGTGTACGAGGCAGCAACTGGCGTTATTCGTGAAGTGAACGAGGCAGCAACACGCCTCTACCGAAGCCCAACGAATGAACTCATCGGCCAAAATGTGGCTGCGTTCCGCCATCCGGCGTCCAACCAGACACCGTCCGACGACGAAGCCCCCGATTCACGTGCCAGTGTTCGTCCAGAAGGCATCATCGCGCGCGTCGATCGCAGGGCTGACGGGACTGAGCTCGCCGTCGAAGTATCTGAAGGCACGTTTGGCGATCTGCGTCAGGGGCTCACCATTGAGGTGATTCGCGACATTCGTGAACGCGTCCGTGCGGAGCAGAAGCGCAGAGAGCTCGAAGCTCAACTGCGGCAAGCTCAAAAGATGGAGGCCCTCGGGCTCCTGGCTGGAGGCATCGCGCACGACTTCAACAATTTGCTGGCCGTCATTATCAACTACTCTTCCTTCGTGCGCGACCAGCTCAAAAAGCGCGGCGATGCGCCGAGCCTGAGTCGCGAGGTCGACGACGTGGAGCAGATCCTCCAGGCCGCCAACTCGGCGGCCTCCGTCACGCGTCAACTGCTGGCCTTCAGTCGACGTGAAGTGCATACGCCGGAGGTGGTGGATATCAACACGGTGATCCGAGCGATCGAAAAGATCGTCCGGCATACGCTCGGGGAACATGTGGATCTTATTACAGAGCTGGGCGCCAATTTGCCCATGGTGCGTGTGGATCGTGCGCAATTCGAGCAAGTAGTGATCAATCTCGCGGTCAACGCACGCGATGCGCTCTCGGACACAGGGCGGGTCATTCTCCGCACTGAGTTCATCGAACCTTCCGACGAAGGTGCCGGAGCTGGCGCCGTCGTTCTCAGTGTGATCGACAACGGCGTGGGAATTGACCCACAGAATCTGGAACGTATTTTCGACCCGTTCTTTACGACCAAAGGACCCGGAAGTGGAACGGGTCTTGGGCTTTCCACAGTCAAAGGTATCGTTGAACAGGCGGGCGGCAGTATCAGCGTTTCCTCTGAGCCTGGCACCCAGACAACCTTCGTTGTCTCCCTGCCTCCGACTCAGGAATCGGCGACCCAACACGTCCCCGCTCAGGCCACTCGGCGATCTACCGGCGGCGAAACGATTCTGTTGGTTGACGATGACGCAGCGGTTCGGCGGGCGGCAGCTCGCATTCTGGATGGCGCAGGTTATAAGGTCATTGAAGCCCAATCCGGAGCCGAAGCGCTCGCGTTGCACGAACGCGAGGAGAGCCACGTGGATCTGTTGCTCAGTGACGTCATGATGCCTCGCATGTCCGGGGACGAGCTCGCAGATATGCTCATCCTTCGCCAGCCCGACCTCCGAGTGATCTTCCTCACTGGTTTCGCGAGCCAGGGCCTGGCAGAGCGTGCCAGTCGGAGCGACCGGATGGACCTTCAGCTGAAACCTTTCGACAACGCCAGCTTACTTTCTCTGGTGCGCCAAATGCTGGATAGGAACTTGCCCCCACGGTTTCCCTCAATGCTGCCACCGGCAAGCCGCGGTGCCAAACCGCCGGGAGGCAAACCCGAATGACGCTCAAGCTCAAGCTCATCGTCATCATCCTGTTCGTGGCTCTCGTGCCGCTAACGGTTTCGGCCGTTTCCGCGCTCTCGGTGCATCAGGCGGCGTTTGACACCGAAGTTTCGCAAGGCCAACAGAAGACAGCTACTTTCTCAGCTCAAGCAGGCGATGCCTACTTGGAACATCTGCGCTCAAGCTTCGAATTGCTCGCAAGTCGCAGCATCGATTGGCGGAGCCTTTCGCAAGAAGAGCGCGAAGCCGCACTGTGGGTCGCCTACCGCACCTCCGAAGATGTGGCGGCGGTCGTCCTGCTCGACGCAAGTTCGAACCCAAAGAGTCGAGGTGCGTACACCGAGCTGCCCAATGACGCTGACGCAACTGCCGGCCACCCCGCGATCCATTCGCGAGGCTACGACGCACTTCTAGGCCAAGCCAAAAGACTTCGCACGGAAGGCGGCCCTTCCAAGTTCGGCGCACCCTTCCGGATCCCTGGCTATCCGAACCCCTTGGTTTCACTACGGGTTCCGATTTCGCAGGCTGGCGATTCCCTAGTGATAACGTTCTCACTGCGCCGCTTTTGCGAAAAATTGGTAGCGGGAAGCCAACTTGATCTGGTCTTGTTCGACCCGAGCGGGATGCTGGTCTGCCACAACGCCCTCAACGCTCCGCCGGATATCAAAGGCCTTCGCGAACTGTTCTCAAGCACCCCGTCCACCGGCCGCTACCAGGTCGGAGGACACGAGCTACTTGCGGCAGCAGCCCTCACCGCCCTTCGCTGGACGATGGTTGCACAGCAGCCAACCGAGCAAGCTTTCCGATCGAGTCGTAACATCCGCAACCAAACACTGTTCTGGATTGCCACCAGTCTCTTGATCGCGGTCGGAGCTGGCTCGTTCCTGGCTCGGGGGATCACACGCCCCATGGCACTCCTGATGGAGGGCACCGAAGCGCTCGCAAAAGGACAACTTTCGCATCGTATCCGGTTGCAAGAAAAGGATGAATTCGGCGCCCTAGCCAATGCCTTCGACCACATGGGCGGAGAAATTGCGGCCCGTGACGCTGAAATAAGAACATACAATGAGGAGCTCCAGGCTCGCGTTCTAGAACGCACGAGCGATCTCATCCGTGCCCACGAACAGCTGCTCCAATCCCAGCGTGTGGCTGCCGTGGGGGCTCTAGGAGCCGGACTCGCCGAAGAAGTCAACGATGCCCTCACCGGCGTGCTTGGCGTATCGCAACTCCTCCTGATGCGAGCGCGGCGCGACAAAACTCGCGAAAAAGAAGTCGAACTGCTGGAGAGCGCAGAGAAGGAGGCGCTCCATATCCGAGACGTCATTTCCAAGCTGCAACGACTCACCAAGGGACAAGGGCTGACCAATCTCAGCGATGTTTCGCCCAATGATTTGCTCGATGCCACGTTGAGTCTGGTAAAACGCGACCCCTCGACATCCATGATTCGATTCCTCCCAGAATATGCGCGCGATCTTCCCAAGATCCGGGGGAATTTCATGCAACTTCAGCGCGGTGTTTTGCAAATTCTCACCAACGCAATCGAAGCCTGTGGCGCCGATGACGGACGGGTGATTCTCCGGACTCGACTCTCGGAAGAAGGCAGCGTGGAGCTTTCCATTTCGGACAATGGGCACGGAATCGACAGCAAAGATGTAGACCGCGTCTTTGATCCGTTCTTCAGCACACATAAGGAACGCGAAGGGCGCGGCCTGGGCTTGGCGATTGCAGCAAGAATCATCGAAGATCACCGCGCGCGCATTTCAATAGAAAGCGAAGTCGATGAAGGCACCACGGTGACGATTGCTTTCCCGTCCAGAGCCCCGGCGGGGGCTGTCGCATGAAGGCTCGAATCCTGCTGGCCATCGCCCTCACGCTCCTCACACTCGGTGGCGCGTACGGTCTCCAACGCGCCCTGTTTCCAAGCTCGAACGTATCGGGGTCACCACTCACCGAAGCGCATCGCACGCAGAACTCCACCAAGCCAAACCAGGCCGCGGCGGTCGTTGCTGAAGTATTCGGACAGGTGCAGCGCAAGGATCCCTCGGGCCATTGGGTCAACCTTCGAGTGGGAGAGCGCTTGGATGTCAACAGTGTGGTTCGCACCAGCGTCGGTGCCTCGGCGCGGCTTGCCGTGGGCGATTCGGTGGTGGTTGATGTTGCGGAGGAAACGGAGCTGGCAGTCGCAGAGGTCTCGGCGACCCTATCGCGAGTTCGACTCGATGACGGGCGAATCGCCTCGATCGTGAAGAACACGGCGGGGTTCAAGCTCCGAGTTGAGGTCAAAGAAAGCGACGTGAAAGCCGAAACCTCTGACGGCGAATTCTTTGTCATGAAGCGCGGGTCTGGCGGCGTCTCGGTGATGTCAAAAGCTGGCACCGCCAACGTTTCCTCCAAGGGCGAAGAAGTCGCTGTGCGTGCCGGTGAGCAAACCTTCGTAGAGCCAGGTAAGGCGCCGGCCGTTCCCGTCAAGATCCCGTCCTCGCTCTTGCTAAAGCTGGGGCGTGTGCCACCCCAGGTTCGCACCCGAGAAACAATCGTACAAGGCTCCACGAGCCCAGGTGCGGTCGTGAGTTTGAATGGTGAGCGCACCACCGCCGACGCCACCGGGCACTTCGAACACCGGGTTTCGCTCAACGAGGGGCCGAACGTGATCCAGGTTGAGGCCGAGGACACGCTGGGCCGAAAAGCTACCGAAAAGCTGCCGAAGATCGACGTCGATTCGCAACCGCCCAACGTGAGTGGGAAGGTGAAATGGTGACCCCGCGAGCTTCCATTCTGCCTCGGCGGGGACGCGGGCGCGGGCGCTGGCTCGAACCGAGGGCGCTCTGTCTTGCGGTTTTGTGCGTACTCTTCGGCCTGTTCTACGGATCCAAGTCAAGCGCCGGCCAGTTCGAACTCGAGACAGCGCTGCCCGTGGTCGGTGATGGCGTGACCGAGGTCACCATTCCGATAAAGACGTCGGACGGGTCAAGTGTGCCCGCCGCACTCGTGCGCGCGAGTGTGAGCGCCGGCACCATTCGCGTAAAACCGGATGCCAAGGGGATGGCCCAGCTCAGCTATTTGCCGCCCCACATCGCGCACAAATGGACGGCAAATCTGGACGTCACCATTGCTGGTTTCTCGCCGACCCTACGATCGGCGCGAATCCGCCTCATTCCGCCCGCTCGACTGCTCTCCTACCGCAAGACGAAGGGTGAGATCGGCATGGAGCTGCCGCAAACATTCATCCTCGGGGAACACACCGAAGCGACCCTCCGCATCACGGGAATAGAAGAGAAACCAAGCTTGTCCGTCAGTGTTGGACGTGTTTCTGACCTGACTCCGGCGGGAGCTGGCGCTTGGGTCGCGACGTTCTCTCCGCCGGAAGGTGGGTTTCCGCAGCGTGTGCTGGTGGTGGTGAGTGCTCCCGACGGGAACCGATTGGTCTTCGATCAGTTTGATCTGTTCGGGCGCCCGAGCATTGAAACCAAAAGCGAACCCAAAGCAACCGTCAAAGTGATGGTCGGAAAGCAAACCTTCGGCCCGCTCCAAGCTGATTCCAAAGGGAAATTGAGGCTGACGGTGTTCGCTCCCCCCGGCGTCACTGAAGCCCGTGTGACGGCGACTGACTCGATCGGGAATGCGCGCGAGACACGGCTCGCGCTCGGCGCTCCAGACTTCAACCGCCTCCACATCGTGTGTCCGGAGTACTCTGGACGCGTGCTTATTTTCGGCACTGCTCCGAATGGTTCCCCACTGGCTCTCTTCCCAGGGAAACTGACGACAAGTGTTGGAACACTCACGGAGCCTGTACCAGTGATTCCAGGATACTTTGAATCCGAGATCACGGTCCCGGACGGAACCGATGCGGATACGCAGTTAAAGCTTGTGGCGTTGCTGCCTGAAAGCCCAGCATCCGTTGCGAACTGCATGACGCCAGTTCCCGGCGAGGCTCCAACCTCATCACAATTGAGCCTGAGCTCCACCGAGTATTCTCAGGGCGACGGTGCGCTTGGCCTGACTCTGAAGCTCACCTACCCTGGCAAGAGCACCCCAAGGCCGGTCACCGTTCACCTCAAGGCAGCCTCCGGCACCGTTTCAGAACAGGTCCGCGTGAATGCCACCACCTACACCGCAAAATGGACCCCAGACGCTGAAGTGAGCAGCGGGAGCCGTATTCAATTCGTGGCTGAAGTGGCGAGAACTCCAGCCCTTTCTGCGAACGCAGTGCTCAACATCGCGGAAGCCCGAACCAACACTCAAATCCCAGCACAGAAGAACGCAGCCTTGCTCGCTCGCGCAGGCTATCTCACCAACTTTGGACAAGTCTCATCCTTGTTCTTCGCTGTGGGTGCCACGATGGAACTCAGAACGCTTGCCGACGGGCTAGCTTTAGGCGTTGAGCTGGGACGCTTCTCCAGTCAACGCAGTGCTCGCTCAGATTCGGTTGAGCCAGTCACGATCAAAGCGCGCGGAGTTCCGATCTCGACACGCGTTACCTATGAGCGTCCGGTCAGTCGCTTCGTGCCCTATGCCGGTGTGGGCGTCGGCATCGTGCTCGGACGCACCGAAGTCTCATCGAGCACTATCGGCCGGAGCACTGAATCGAACACTGTGCCACTGATCCGTGGGCTCGGCGGCGCTTTGTACGATCTCAAAGCCGGCAGCGTGGGGCTGGAGGGCGGCTACATGTATTGCCCCGTCAGCGGCAACTCGACTTCGGGGAATCTATGTGGCGTGGACATCACCGCCACGTACCATTACTCGCTCTGACTCGAGTTAGTGAATCTCGAGCGGTTGCACGATGTTTAGTGGAACGTAAAATTGCCGCTCAGGGTCGGCACAACAAAACGCAATGAATAGCGCTCGTTTTCAGTGTCTTTGCTCGTGTTCGCGTACACCAAGCGCAGGGCTAGCCCCAAGCTGCCCTGTTCACCCACCCAGGTTTCCCAACCACCGCCTGCACCGAGGGCTAATCCCGAGGTTCCATCGGAATCCTTACGACGGTTCAGCGTCCCGGTTCCAATGCCCACGAACCCTTGAAGGAACCACGGCCCCTCCGCATCCAAGTAATAATTGGCGAACAAGGGCAGCACTACAAACTCAACAACTCTGCCGTTCTTCCGAAGATTCCAATGCATCAAACCCGACCCTACGACGAAGCCAGGCGTGGGCGTCCCACCCAAAAGCAATTCGGAATGCACCGCAGGGCCATTTGCACTGCCCGAGCCAAACTGCTGCGAAACCGAACCTTCCGGCGTTAAGCTAGGATCCACGTGGGCGTTCTGGTACCCCACACCGAGCGAAACGCGGGCGAAGAATCCGTCATGACGATAAACTGTGAGATCCTCGGGCGGCGATGGTGGTGGAGGCTGGACGGGCATACCAGCCATGCCTTGCACGGGTGGCATGTAGTAGTAAGGAACCTGTGATGATGCTGCCGCCGCAGCCCGTGCTGGGGCACCAGAAGCAACCGGAGCCGGAGCCGCCGGAGCCGCCGGAGCCGCCGGAGCCGCCGGAGCGGTCTCCGACGAAGCCGACGAAGCGGTCTCCGACGGAGGCAGAACTGCCGAGGGAGCAGGCCCCGGCTCGGCCAACACGCTCGGAGAGAAAAGCCACAGCACTAAGCCAACACGCACCAGGGGGAGACTCAGCATGACGACGCTTCACCCTATCCTTCCAGTGCGTCAATCAACAGCCTAATTTTACAGCCACCGCGGGCAAGCAGCCATTTTTGACTCGAACCGTGCTCGAGTGCCCGGCTAAACCTCGACGCTAGGGACGTGCTTGTCTAGTGTTCAGCCGGAGTTTTCGTGCATGGTCTCTCAAATTTTCGACGCGACTCGCTATCGAGCCGTCGACGGATTCAGCTTCACCGACATCACCTATCACCGCGCGCTGGAGCAAGGCACTGTTCGGATCGCGCTCAACCGCCCAGAGGTTCGCAACGCTTTTCGCCCCCGCACCGTTGATGAGTTGTATGCGGCACTCGAACATGCTCGACAGTGGAGCGATGTTGGCTGCGTGCTTCTGACAGGCAATGGCCCTTCGGAAAAGGACGGAGGCTGGGCCTTCTGTTCAGGTGGCGATCAACGCATCCGGGGCAAGGCCGGCTATCAATATGAAGGCGAAGAGGGAGTCGATCTGGCACGCCTCGGCAGGCTTCATATTCTTGAAGTTCAAAGGCTGATTCGCTTCATGCCCAAGGTAGTGATCTGCGTCGTTTCGGGCTGGGCCGTTGGCGGGGGACACAGCTTGCACGTAGTGTGTGATTTGAGCCTTGCCAGCCAAGAGCACGGGCGTTTCAAGCAAACGGATGCCGACGTGGCCAGCTTCGATGGCGGATTCGGCTCCGCGTATCTGGCGCGCCAGGTCGGGCAGAAACGGGCGCGCGAAATCTTCTTTCTGGGCCGCACCTACTCCGCCGAGGAGGCATTCCAGATGGGAATGGTCAATGCCGTCGTGCCTCATGAAAAGCTCGAAGACACAGCCCTAGAATGGGCCCGCGAGATCAATGCCAAGAGCCCCACCGCACAGCGCATGCTGAAGTACGCTTTCAACTTGATCGACGATGGCCTAGTTGGCCAACAGCTCTTCGCGGGCGAAGCCACACGCCTTGCGTACATGACCGAAGAAGCAACCGAAGGTCGCGATGCATTTCTGGAGAAACGCGAGAAAGATTTCGGCCGCTTTCCTTGGTACTACTGACTTCGCCGCGGGCTTGAGTACCCCAACTTTCGCGCCACAGAAGGACAACCCCATGAACGAAGATACCACCACCTGCGACCAACTACTCGATGGTATCGACCCTCGCCTCGGCGCCCTCGTACTCGCCCCAGGCGTTAGCCTATTGAGGTGGCAAGGCGAAAAGCCCAGTGCTCGGGCTGAGGTGCGATTGGGACGGGTGCGGTATGCCGCGCGCTTTACGGCCTGCTTTCGTCAGCGAGAGCCGTTCTGGATGATCCCGAAGGCGGGCGTGGATCACGCGGCGGTTCCGCCGGAGACTCAGGTTGTGCTGTTTGAGCGCAGCGATGGCCGATTGGTGCTGCTGGCGCCGTTGGCCCTCGACATGATGCGTTTTGCGCTACGCGGAGATGCCGACGGGCTGCTGCTGATCGGCAACACCGCTGATCCGTGGACCCAGACAGACACCGCGCCCGCCTGTCTGGTGGCGGTCGGAGACTGCCCCTTTGCGTTGTGGCGCGAGGCCGCGGCGGCGTTGGCTGCGGTGAGTCCCCAAGTTGGCTTAGCGCGCGACGTACAACAGCCGCAGGCGGCTGACTGGTTGGGTTGGTGCACTTGGGACGCATTCTACCAGGAGGTCGATCAGGCGCGTGTCGTATCCGGCTTGGAAAGCTTCCGCCAAATCGGGGTACAACCGCGCTGGATGATCCTTGACGATGGCTGGTTAACCGTCACGCGAGCAACGACGAGGGAGCAGCGATTGAGCGATTTTGCCCCCAATGTCAGCAAATTTCCCGACGGGCTTGCCGCACTGGTGGCATCCACAAAAAAAGACTTCGGTCTCCGCGAATTCTGGGTCTGGCATGCCTTCGTAGGCTATTGGGGCGGGACGGACGCGCGGCTTGGCTTCCGCGTCCACGAACAGCTGCGGCGCTCGGACGCGGCTATCGCCAGCAATCCACCGGACAACGCAGACTGGATGGAGACAGCCTGGGGCGATGTCGTGGGCATGGTCGATCCCGAGGACGTGGCCGCCTTCTACAGCGCCTTCCACGCCGGCCTAGCGGCAGCGGGTGTCGATGGAGTGAAGGTCGACAATCAGGCATCTATCGAGGCGACGACACACAGCATGGGCGGTCGCGTCCAGGTGATGCGTGCGTATCGAGCGGCGCTCGAAGCCAGCACAGCGCGCCATTTTCATGGCAACCTGATTAACTGCATGTCGTGCAGCAACGACATGCTGTACGCCTCGCGGGCGCCGAATTTTACCCGCACCAGCACCGACTTCTGGCCAAAAAAGCCCGAATCGCATGGGTTGCACTTGTACACGAACGCCCAGGTCGGCGGCTGGTTTGGTGAGTTCATTCATCCTGACTGGGATATGTTTCAGACGTCGAACGCCGCCGGCTGGTTCCACGCCGCAGGGCGCGCCGTGTCAGGAGGGCCAGTCTACGTCTGCGACAAGCCGAACGAACACGATGCAGTCCTCCTCAGTGCCTTGACTCTCGCGGACGGCTCGGTGCCACGCTGCGTCGACCGCGGTCGACCATCGCGTGACTGTCTGTTCCACGACCCGACGGGCGACGCCGTACTGCTGAAAGTTGTGAACCGCAACCACTGCGGCAGTGTTATCGGCGTGTTCAATTGCCGCTACAATCAGGTGGGAAACATCGCCGGCTCTGTCTCGCCTTCGGATCATCCGGACACCACGGCGGGCAGCTACGTCGTGTGGCAACACCTCCGGGGTTGCGCCGTGGTTGTGGACCGAGACGAACGCCTGCCCCTGAGTCTCGGCGCCATGGAGTGGGAGATCGCGACGATTGCCCCGTTGCAAGCTGGCCTCGCGCTCATCGGTCTCGAGGGCAAACTGAACGGCGGGGGTGCCATCCTGGCTGTGAATGGGCAGGCCTCGGGCGTGACCGTTGAACTGGCCGACGGCGGGACGCTGTTGGCGTGGCACAAGAACCCCTTGCAAGCTAGCGCGAATGGCAACTCATTGACGGTGAACACCGTCGGTTCGCTGCACCGGATCAGCGTGCCCCTGGTAGGGGCTTGCCGCGTCGAGATCGCCGCAAGTTAGAGTAGTTCAGGCAGAGCCCCTTGCGCAGGCTTGTTTGGCCCGAGACTGTCCTCGCCCTTCCCAAAATCTCCGTCAGGGACTCCATAGCCCCGACCGAGCGCGGACCAGAGATCTATCACCGATTTCTGATCGTTGTCGTCGTACCGAATGAACCGCCCGTCGACCTTCAGCCCCCCGGCCTTGCCAACCAGGACAAACGGGCAGCGTTGCTGCTGTGAATGGTGCGTCTCGCCGTTATCACTCGAGACGACAGCCAGAGCATTATCGTAGAGAGTCCCATTGCCAGAGGGGAGCCCCTTCAAGGCGTCTAGTGTATCGGCAACCATCTTGGTCATCCAAGCGTAGGTCTTCGAGATCACTGGCCCGTTGGTAGACTGGCCCTGGTGGCCAACATCACCAAGACTGGTGCCTTCCGCGTTCTCTACAGGACTGCCGATGAGCAATTTTTTAAGATCAGGGCCGTAGTCGTGGGAATCTCTGCACCCGATATCGACACCCATCACGTTGGTCATGCCGCAGGTGATGGCAATGCTCGCCATCGCATTCAGTGCTTCGAGCACATCAACCGGATCGCCCGTTTGATCGAGCGTCGGCAGCGTACCGCCTTTGCACGAGAGACTTCCCGATGCGGCCAAACGCTTCTGATAGGCCTCCATCGTCTTCAGATAATTCGCCAGCTTATCCTTCTCGGGCGCGGCAAATTCCTTGTCGAGGCGCGCGATGTCGTAGGCCAGGCCCTCGAAAAGCAGATTGTTCTTGATGCTCGGGGTTCCCACGCCACCGGCCGTTGCCATGGCGGTGCCGAACAGATCTTTGAAGAGGAGCACGGGACTCTGGAAAGCCCCAATCGGCTTGCTCGCACCTTCCGCAAACAAGTGTGGCTTCATCTCCATGTCAATATGGCTCGAGATGCCGATGAGCACAGACTTTCGCGGAGTATCCTTGCTAATGGTATTGGCGAGATGCTGATCGTAGGTGATCCCTCCAGGGATATAGTGGTCAGCCGCTCCCCCCGCCCCCGCCCCCGGCACGCAGCTGAGGATCACGAAGCCCTGTCCATGCCCGGTGTCGTCGCCGCTTCGGGGGAAATTCTTCAGCCCATCGATCATGAGCATTTGATTGCGGTAGTTCGGCACCAGCGGAGCGAACGCCTCCGGCACGGTGAACGCAGCCGAATTGACCTTGCTCGAAACAGCCGAGGGCTCCTGCTGATTAACGCCCGTCAAATCTTCCGCGAACTCCTTGGGCGTGAAAACCCAATACGGATTGATGCCGTTAGCGGCAAACCAAAACATTGCTATTTTCCTGTCAGTTGCCTGACCCTGAGCCTCCCGGATGAGGTTCCTCGCCAACGGAGCGAGCAGAGCTGCTCCCATCCCGAGGCCAAGCTTCTCAACGAACGAACGACGACTAAACGAAACAGATCTACGGCTAAAGCTAACCATGATAACTCCTCAGAAGCTCCGGTTCAAAAACGAGTCGGACGCCGCCAGGGTCCCAACGAATTCGACGTAACTGCCCTGCTGCGACTTATAGGCCTGCTGAGCCTTCGTGAGTGCGCACTGATCCAGCTCCGTTTCCAGGCGACCAGCAAAGTACCTGAAGCCGTTGCGCATCACGCACTCCTCGACCCGCTTGGTTCCAGAAATCTTGGTGGAGAAATCTACGGCATCCGTGAAGCTCAGGCTCATGCCATCCACATCTAGCGGCACACCTCCCGCGCCCAGAAGCTGGCCAGCTGCGTCAATAGGCTTGTTGTTGTGCGTCGTGCGGTAGGCGCCGACCGTGTCGTAATTCTCAAAGGCCAAGCCAGGCGCATCGAGAAAGTCGTGACAGACCTTACAAGAGGAATTGAAACTCGCGTGCGACGCTAGCCGTTCGCGCATGGTGAGCGTCGTGGTATCGCCAAGGGGCGGCACACCATCGGGCACGACCGCTGGGGCCTCGGTGCAGAGGACATCCTTATTGACGAACAGCCCGCGCCGCACAGGCTTCGTATCATCCCTCGCGGCCATTGCGCCCAACCAAGTTGGATTCGTTAGAAAGCCGGCGCGCTGCCCAATGGGCGCCGGCATCTTAACCGGATCACCTGTATCCGACGGCGCACCGGTGAGGCCCAGCAGCTTCTCTGAACTGCAGTCCACAAATGCATTCGCGGTCGTGAATAATGCATTAATGAAGCCGCTGTTCGAGTTGCTAGCATAAACATCGCCAACCAGCGCCTCAGCCTGAAGCACGAGGCGGCCCTTATTGTAGTGGCACACTGTGGATTCACCCGGCAGGACCATATCCGCCGCCTTGGCCACGCCCAGGATCCCCTTCAATTCAAAATACTCCGTCACGAAATTCCGCGCGCCGTACGCCGCCTGGGTGCTCATGATGCGAGCCACCTGCGTCTTGATCTGGTCTGCACTGGTCAGCGCTCCCTGGCCTGCCACATCCCAAAGTTCCTGATCCGGCGGCCCGGAAGTCAGGGAATATGCCAGCATGGTCCCGACTTCGTAGGGCGATAATCGGTAGGTGTTGGGTGCTGCGGCGGCAACGCCTATCTCGGGTTTGAACAGGAACTGAGGGGCCAGCAAGAGAGACTGGAACGCCACAGCTAGCGCGCCATCCGCTCCCAGCTCTGCTTGGCCGCGCGTCGCCAGATCCACGTAATGAGCGACTTCGTCGGCCGCGAGTGGCCGCCGGAAAAGAACGGACCCCTTATCTTGGACTAGCGTGCCGACACAGTTACCGAAAGCTGCGCCAGCAGTATCGGTGGCCCAGCACGTCCCGACTTTCGCTTTCTGAACGAGGTCAGCGGCTATCTCCCCGGACACGCCGAAGACGAATCCAAACTCAGCATCCGAGACGGTATTCACGCCAGCTTCTGTCGTGTAGCGAGCGTTGGGAGGCTGAAGCGGGTTGGAGTATTTGCTGGGCAAAACGGGCAATGGTTGGGAACCCTGACGCCTCCCTTCCAGCAGCGTTGCTACGCTGGTGGCGTATTCGCGAGGATTCAAGCGCCAAAGCCGCCGAGCAGTCACCGCGGGTGCGGCATCAGCCCGACATACGAAGCCTTTAAATACCGGGGGAACTGAGGCGACAGCGCCGGTGCCACCCGTGCCGGGAACGCTTCCAGCGCCGCCAGCTCCGTTCGGTCCAGCTCCGCCCACTGCGCCCGGCGTGGTCGCCGCGCCAGGGTTCCGAGACGGTCCATCTACCGTTGAAGTGCACGCACCCGCTGCAAAAGCAAGACAGGCTGTCATCAGGATGAAACGCATGGTCAACATCTCCGTCCGCAAACTGCGCGGCGTTAAGTGGTAACCGGAGTTTAGGGCGACCAACGCGCTCTCGTCAACTCAAAACGACGAAAAAGTGACATTGATATCGCTATTTTATGTGAGCGATCCACCTCACATAGAACTTGGCGGACATGCCATAATTTTGAGCGCTCTAGAGTAATTGCCGGCAAATATTAATGATATCTCACCACCACAAAGGGGTTAAAGGAATCAGATCTGGTACAGATTAGTTCCGGGGTGGATAGAACTTTTGCGTCACGCGTTGGTGCTTATCGAGAATCGGTGAAATAGCCAAAAACGATGTTACACTCCTCTAAGCGTACGTTTCCTTACAGACCGAAAACCCAAGGTTATTAGTGTTTTTTGGCCAATTGGGTCTGGGGCAACCCGGGTTCGGGACAAGAACGAGGCCATTAGCTATGATGGAACGCGTGTCTGCTCTTCGTACGTGTCTGCTCTTCGCCTCACTGCCCGGCATCGGTGCGTTACTCGTTGGTTGTTCGCTCATGGCACCGCCAGATTCAGAACTCATCGGCGGCGTGTCCTCGACCACTGGAGGCACTACAGGATCCGGGGGCAGCGCAGGATCCGGGGGAAACGGTGGCACCACCACAGGATCCGGAGCTTCTGCTGGCTCCCCTATTGATGGCATGGGAGGCCTTCCGAATGCGGGTGTTGGAGGCGCCCCACCGGACCCTCCTGAACCGTGCAATGCGCCATCGTCTCCGTCGACCGAATTCCTTTCGCTTTGGCTGCGGGCGGATTCTGGTGTCGACACTAAGAACAATAGAGTCACCTCCTGGGCTTCCCCGGCGTTCGATGCGGTTCCTGCCTACACACTCACTCAAGCAGTGACCACGATGGCGCCTGTCCTTGGCCAGCCGTTATTGGGCAAGGCCCCCCCCACCTTCGATGGGATCGACGACTCGCTGGCGAACGGGGAGGATCATGATTTTACTTCCCAGGCGGGCTACTCATTTTTTGCCGTGGTGATACCCGCGGCAACGGATAGCGAAGGTGAGATTCTTTCGATAACGGGTCCCGATGGTAAGCACCTGGGACTTTGGAAGGCGGGGAACGCATTGGAGTTCGGGACGAACGACGCGGCGAGCGCCAAGCTCCTCACACAGAACATTTTCGACGGCGGCCAGCCCGTGTTGATCGAGGTGGTTAGTTCTCGCCCTGTCGACGCGGCATTAGTAGTTTCCACCTATGTGAACGGCGTGAAACAGGCAGCCAGTGCCGCGCCTGCCTGGGACTACGACACGGAGGTCGGCTTCAGCCTCGGAGCCTACGACAGCAACTCAACGGGGTTCGCGGGGGCCATCGGCGAAGTATTGATCTACAAGGAGGGGCTCGATGAGGCCACAAGGTTTGGGACCGAAGCCTATCTGCTAGCTAAGTGGGGCCTCTGCCAGTGACAAACGATCGCATGCTGCCTCGCGACGTCGGTCGCTATCGGCTGTACGACGAAATCGCCGCGGGGGGTATGGCTACCGTGCACGTCGGTCGCTTGCGGGGGCTCGCGGGGTTTGCGCGGACCGTTGCCATCAAGCGTCTGCATCCGCAGTTTGCGCACGACCCCGAATTCGTATCGATGTTCCTGGATGAGGCGCGCCTGGCAGCGCGCATTCACCATCCCAATGTGGCTGCGATCTTGGATGTCGTAGCGCTCCGTGGCGAGTTGTTCCTGGTGATGGAGTATGTCCGCGGCGAAACGCTATCCAGGTTGCTCCCAGCCTGTGAGCGCGCTGGCATCACGATCCCGCACCGCATCGCCGCCACCATTCTGCAGCAAGCCCTGCTCGGGCTGCATGCGGCGCACGAAGCGCGCGATCACCGCGGAACTGCCCTCAACATGGTGCACCGCGACGTTTCGCCTCAAAACATCATGGTGGGCGCCGACGGCATCACGCGCATGCTGGATTTCGGAGTGGCCAAAGCCGCGACGCGTCTTCAGACAACAGGGCATGGCCAGGTGAAGGGTAAATTGTCCTATATGGCGCCTGAGCAGCTCAGGCTGGAGCCTATCGACCGGCGCACCGACGTGTTCGCGGCTGGCGTGGTGCTTTGGGAAACGTTAACTGGAAAGCGATTATTCGCCGCCGATGACCCAGGCGCCGTGATTGCCCGGATCTTGACCCACGTGCCGGAGGCGCCGAGTCGATCGGTCAAGGATATCCCGCCCGAGTTGGATCAGGTGGTCGCCCGCGCGTTGAAGCGGCAACGCGGCGAACGTTTCGCGACGGCGCTCGAGTTTGCGCGGGCACTTGAGCGCGCGGTGGCGCCCGTTGGCTCGTTGGAGGTGTCCGAGTGGGTGTGCGAGGTCGCAGGCCCGGTATTGGAAGCCAGGGAGCGCACGGTAGCGGCTGTGGAGATTGCCTCCGAATCAACACCTAGCGAAGGGGTGTACGATGACGATCTTTCCTCTACTCATCCGCCCCCCGAATACCATTCGGCATCTGACGATGAGCTAACGGTGGGTGTCGCTCCGGAACTCCTGACTCCCGAGTTCCTGTCTCCCTTCGGCGACGCTGAGCGCAAGCGCTCCCAGCGAGGCAAGCTGGCTATTGGGCTCGCACTGGTGGCGCTCCTGGCTTTAGTCTTGCTCTGGTTGGTGCGGCCCTGGCATGCGGGCGAGCCGGCGGTGGCCACTACGCTCGCTCAGACCTCGTCCGAGGACTCCCGACCTGCCGAAACCACGGGCACGCCGATCAATTCCCCCGCGTCTCCGATCGTGACACCCCCACCTTCTGCCCTTCCCGAAGCTGAAACAGGCGCTGATCTAACGCTAGAGACCGCTGCCCCGGCCGAACCTGCCCCGCGGCCGCGCTCAGCGATCAGGCAAAACAGTTCGCGGGCTTCATCGAGCGGGGGCCAACGCCTAAGCTCTAAGTGCAATCCTCCGTACGAGGTAACCCCGCAAGGCCTCAAAAGGTTCAAACCCGAGTGTTTCCGCTAAAACCTCTGCTCGCTCGCATTTCCCTAATCGTGCCCTTTCTCTGCGCGCTCCCGCTCCCGGCGCACGCCGAAACCGTCGAAGCTTGCGTTGCGAGTAACGCCGACGGTCAAGTGCTGCAGAGTCAGGGCCAGCTCCTAGCAGCCGTCGAGAAATTTCAACTTTGCGCAGCCGAGGCTTGCCCTGAAGAGATCCGGCGTGACTGCGGGACCGCAATGCTGGCAGCTAAAGCCATTGTACCAAGCGTCGTGATCGCCGTGCGGCGCGGCGACGAAGACATCTTGGATGCCTTGGTATTGATCGACAAATCACGGCAGCCCGTCCGCCTCGACGGACGCCCGATAGAACTCGATCCAGGACCTCACGTGGTGAGGGTCCACCACGGCAGCCATGATGCGATCGAGCGCCAAATGGTTCTCCGACAGGGAGAACGCAACCGCCTGATAAGTATCGAACTCCCGTCGAGGGTTGTTAAGGCTTCGCCGGAACGACCACGTTCAGGCCCCGAGCCCGTGGCTCAAGCCCAAGCGCCAGGTCCGTCGGACAAATCAGAACCTATCCCGAAGGCTGCCTGGGTAGCAGGCGGCGTTGGGGTCTTGAGTTTGGGCTCGTTCGTGGTTTTTGGACTGGATGGGAAGTCCAAGGAGGCCGCGCTCGATCGCTGCAAGCCCTCCTGCGACCCCGGCGCGGTGGGCAGCATGCGCCGACGGTACTTGATTGCAGACGTGTCTTTAGGCCTCTCAGTCCTGAGTCTTGGCACCGCGGTTTGGTTGTGGTGGCCGAGCGCCGGGCCAGTGAAGGCAAGTGGCAACTTGACAGCTAGCATTGGGATAGATAGCAGCGGAAGCATAGGAGTTACTGCGCTTGGAAGATTTTAGCGACCCAGAACGCAAACCCATGCCCCCATCGCGGAACGTGGACGGAACCGTCAAAAGCGTGTTCGGTGTCACCATCACGGGTGGTCTGCTGCGCAGCCCTCGGGGTGAGGAATTCCGGGTTTCAATCGCGCCTGCGATTCTGGGGCGTAACGAGAGCTGTGCCTTCATGCTGAAGGATCCGGAGGTCAGCGCGACTCACTGTGAACTTCGCGCAACACCTTCTGGCGTTCAGCTGGTGGACCTCGACAGCAGCAACGGCACGTTCGTCAACGGTGTTCGCATCAAAGAAGCGTTACTCGAATCACCCTGCACCGTTCGGATAGGGCGCACCAACCTCTCCTTCGAGCCTCTCGCGAGTGAGCAGGTCGATCTGGGTGCCGATCTCACGTTTGGTCCGCTCTCCGGGGTTTCACCCTCCATGCGCCAGCTATTTCGGGTGTTGCGGGACGTCGCTTCAACTCAACTATCAGTATTGATCAACGGAGAGACAGGTACCGGTAAGGAAATCACGGCACGCGCGCTGCACGATGCCAGCAGCCGAGCGAACAAGCCGTTCGTGGTGATCGACTGCGGCGCGATCCCTCCAAGCTTGGCCGAAAGCATCCTCTTCGGACATGAACGAGGCTCGTTCGCAGAAGCGACGGAAGCGCGGCCGGGAGCCTTTCAGGAGGCGGACGGTGGAACTGTCTTCCTCGACGAAGTGGGAGAGCTGCCAGCTGAGCTCCAGCCCAAGTTGCTGCGGGCACTTGGGGAGGGTCAAGTGAAACGTGTGGGCGCAACGCAGTATGAGCAAGTCGATGTTCGGCTTGTTTCAGCCACGCGCCGTGATTTGCCACGCATGGCGAACGCTGGAACTTTCCGAAGCGACCTCTATTTCAGGCTCGCTCAGGTTCGCGTCGAGCTGACTCCGCTCCGAACGCGTCGGGAAGATATCCCCTTGCTCGTACAATCCTACTGCGACCGCGCCGGACACGAAGAGCGTGCTTCACAGGTGATCGACTTCATCGCTCACGCAACCGCCAATCACGACTGGCCTGGCAACGTGCGCGAGCTCCTCAATGTGGCTGCCGTGGTGGCGAGCCTTCCACCCGGTTCGGAAGTGAGCCTCGCAACGTTGCCGACTGAAGGCCGCGGAGATCAGCCGTCACTAACCACCGCCTATGGTGCAGCCAAACGACGCGCGCTTGAGGAATTTGAGCGGCGCTTCTTCGCCGACCTCCAGGCCGCTTGCGACGGCAACATCAGCGAGATGACGCGTCGAAGCGGTCTTGCTCGACACCACATTCGCAACTACTTGCGGCGCTACAGCTTGGTCTAAGCCAGAGCTACATCGCAACAAATCCGCCATCCACCATTAAGGAGCTGGCGGTGATGTAAGACGCCGCGTCCGATGCCAGGAAGGCCACCGCTTCGCCCACTTCGCTAGCTTCCCCAATGCGACCCAGCATCATCTTCTGGCCTTCCAACTTTTCAAAATCTGGACGCGAATAGCCAAGACGCTCCACTTCGGAAGTGAGCGCGGGGGTCCAGATGGGCCCAGGACACACGGAATTAACCCGGATTTTGAACTCAGCAAGATCCCACGCCATGCTGCGCGTCATTTGCACGATGGCTGCCTTCGTTGCCGCGTAAGTCATGAGCCCACGCTGCGCGACGAAGCTTGAGATTGAACCCAGATTAACAATCGCTCCGCCGCCCCTGCGCTTCATCTGCTCCGAGGCGTAGCGAGCGCACAACGAGGTGCCGATCAGATTCACATCCGTGAGACGCCGCCAATCTTCAGGGGTGGCTTCGAGCCCCTTCATGATGAACACGGCAGCGTTATTCACCAAGACATCAGTATCGCCGAAGCTGCTTTGGACACGTTCAAAGGCCGCCTTGATCGCGGCTTCGTTCGAAATATCGCAACCGAGCCCCAACGCCTTGCCTCCGTTCTTTTCGATCACCTGTGCCTCTGCCTCCGCGGCCCCTTGATTGATATCGAGGAGTGCAACCCGTGCACCTTCGCGCGCCAGAATCTGCGCCGTTGCAGCGCCAATCCCGCCACCGGCCCCGGTAACGATCGCTGTTTTTCCCTGAAAACGTGGCTGATTCGATGTGTTGTTCATTTGTGCCGTCCGTTGGTTCGGGGGTTAGCTTCTAGCGTGCTTCATATCCCCTCGCCCGGGGTCCTGACAAGGAGTCGTATACGCCCGACTTGCTTCCCCTCAGACGCGAACCAAGCTCCCCTTCCAGCCACTCCCTGAGATCTGCTTCGGCGTGTCACTGGAGATTTTCCATCCAGCTGGAGCTTTGAGCGTGCCTGTGGCACCGACCGGCATATCGACGTGAATCGTGGCCAAAGAGCCGTCCTGGGTCCACGCCACCCGCAGCGGACCGCGGATCGTCTCAAGCTTCACCTCGGCAGTTTGCAGGCCCGGCACCGGATGCGGCCGCACGACAAACGCATCTCCCGGGAGAGCTCTCTCGTCGTCCAGGATCCCGACCAACCGCGAATAGAACCAAGCATCTACCGCACCCAGCATACAGTGATTGTGTGAATTCATGCCGCCCCCGGTTTCATTTTCCCAACGCTCCCACATGGTCGTTGCGCCGTTTTCAAGCATGAAGCCCCAGGAAGGGTATTCCTTTCTTTGCACGAGCTTCCACGCCAAGTCGGCGCGTCCTTCGTCCGCAAGCACCTCCAGGAGATACTTGGTGCACACGTTGCCCGTTGTGAGATGTCCGCGCGCCTCCACGTCTTTAGCCAAACGTTCAAAAACGGGAGCACGCTGTTGCTGAGGCACCAAATCCATCCATAAGGCGAGCGCGTTGCACGCTTGGACATTCTCGCCAAACGTGTGAGTCTTCTCATCAAAATAGCGAGCCTGCAGGGCCTTGGTGAACGTCTGCCCGGAAAGGCGATAAGCGGCCGCCTCATCATCCCGCCCCAGCTCAACCGCGATTTTCTCGAGTAAGCGTGTGATGAATATGAGATGAGCGGTAGAGATGAGCCCACCCGGTGTGCCCGCCGACAAGCAAGCACTCCCAGTCCCTACCACTGTGGGAAGCGCAGCCATCGAAAACGCCCTCGGCGGACACCAATCGCCGTACCACGACGTGTCCAGGATCCCAGCGGTCGTTTCGTTGGAAAGGCAACGCTGCCAACCCACCATCATAGGCCAATGCTCTTCCAAGATGCGTCGATCACCGAAATGTCGCCACATCAAATACGGATACCAAACTGGACACACGCACACGGGATCTGCGCGGCGTTGGCCCCAATGCCAAGGGACGGTATCCGGGATCGCTCCTGAAGGATCTTGAACGCTGGCGAAATCTCGGAGCCATTTAGCCAGGAAACGCCCAGCCTGAAAGTTATGAATGAGCTGTTCAGCACGCGCCGTTTGGTCGTTGAGCCAACCTTGGCGCTCAGAGCGCTGCGGGCAATCGGTGGGAACCCCGTGCTCGTTCGATTTCTCGGTGCGAACAATCATGGTGTGAATGGCGTTGGCCATATCGTCGCTACAGGTAAACACCCCCCGATCAGCGAGGTCGTTGCGCACACGACAGACGGTGACCGTATCCGCGGCTGGCTCGCCCACCAGGCCTTCCAATTGGACATAGCGAAAGCCATGGTAAGTGAAGCGTGGCTCCCAAATCTCCTCGCCGGAGCCCCGAGCGATGTAGACATCGGCACAACGCGCCGCGTACAGGTTGTCTTGATTCACACTGCCGTCATCCCGCAGTGTCTCGCTGAATCTGAGTGTGAGCTGCTGCCCCTCAGGTACATTCACCTTGAGGCGACAGTACCCGGCAAGGTTGGTTCCCGCATCGAACACTATCGCGCCACCTGGAGTTGATCCCAGCTTCTTGGGAATGATCTCTTCGACCACGCGCATGGGGTCACCGAGATCCGGAACCAGGCGACCACCCGGTCCCGGCACCCGATACACCATCGTCCAATAATCCTCACGATTGCCAAAAGGCGCCTTCCAATCTGTGGCTGGCACGCTCCAGCTGGCGAGCTCCAAACGCGCGTCGTAGTCCTCGCCTCGAAACAGACCATCCGAAGTCGGCGCCGCACGCACTGCGAAAGTAGACATGTCCCAATGCGATGGCGTGCTGATCGTGCTGCCATCAACGCATTCAACTTCCAGGCGCAACTTGAGAATGGGCCTGCCGTACCAACCGTGCCCCACCACAACGGTGAGCACTGTTTCCGGTGTTTCCACGAGCTCGGTGATGTCGTGGACGGTGTACGGAACGATCTGTTCGAAGTCTGTAGGTTGGGGATCGAGAACACGGTCGGAGACGGGCTTGCCGTTTAGGTAGGCGCGATACAAACCGAGGCCAACAATATACAGCCGAGCGCGACGCACCTTGGCTTTGGGCTTAAAGGCGTGGCGAAAGAAGAGTGCACGGCCCGGCCAAAGCCCGGGCGCTCCGATCCACTCAGCTTCCCAATCGGACGGAGCGAGCAGCCCCATTTCAAAACTCGCCACTTCGGAGACACGGTCAACACCCGCCGCATCTCTGACGTGAACCTGCCACCAGCACTCCTCACGACTGACGAGAGCACCGCCGGCATAGGCGACGTGCGTCGTCCGGTCCGAAGTCACCCACCCGCTGTCCCACTTGTCACCGCGTGAGCCTTGAAGCAACTCGCGCGTGGACGCCACCACGAGGCGGTAAGCGAGTTGCGGGGTGTTCACACGCCACGCGAAACGCGGCGCTGGTGTGTGCAGACCGAGCGGGTTGGTCGAATACTCACAGGTGAGCTGGTGGGGCGAAAGGGCGTCAGGGGAAGGCATGGCTTGGCCTGATACCACACGCCTGCACCGGCCGGAGCCAGCTAAGAGTGGGCCCGGCGGGGGGCACCGGCTGTCGACTTCAGGGACCCGCTATTCCGCCGTAAAAGGCCAAAAGTAGCCGCTTTTGTGCTAGTTCGCGGAGCGGCTTGGCGGCCCCAGCGAAAGCCCGCTTCGCACCGGGAACGGAGGCCCTGGGCAAGCACCACTCGGTCCGATATGTCGGCAGGCATGAACGCTCCCCAAGGTTCCGATGCTCGAACGAGCTTTCCCAAAAATAAGATCAAGATTCTATTCCTTGAGAACATTCACCCAAGCGCACAAGCGCTGATTGAAAGCGACGGTCTCGAATGCGAGATGCGGAGCGCGGCACTGAGCGAGGCCGAACTCATCAAGGCGATCGCCGATGTGCATATCCTCGGTATTCGCAGTAAGACCCAAGTCAGTCAGGCTGCTCTAGAGAGCGCGCGCCGCCTGCTGGCCATCGGTTGCTTCTGCATCGGCACCAACCAGGTGGATCTCGACGCGGCCAATCGACGAGGGATTGCCGTCTTCAACGCTCCCTTTAGCAACACACGCAGCGTGGCCGAGCTGGTGATTGGGGAGATGATCGCCCTTTCGCGCAGGCTCGGCGATCGCTCACGCGAAATGCACGAAGGAAAATGGAACAAGACCGCCAGTGGCTCGTTCGAAATCCGCGGGAAGACGATCGGCATTGTTGGCTACGGCCACATCGGGCGCCAAGTCGGTGTGCTCGCCGAGACAGTCGGCCTGCGTGTTCTGTTCCATGACATCTCGCAGCAGCTCCCGATGGGGAACAATCGCACGGTGGGAACACTCGATGAATTGCTGGCCAATTCTGACTTCGTAACCCTCCATGTGCCCGCCACGGCGGTCACGAAAGACATGATGGGGCCTGAGCAAATCGCAAAAATGAAGCCCGGCGCGTGCCTTATCAACTTGAGCCGCGGCAGCGTGGTGCAAATCCCCGCGCTCGCCGAAGCCCTGCGAAAGAAGCACCTAGCGGGTGCTGCTATCGATGTCTTTCCGATTGAACCCAAGAGCAACGCGGATCCCTTCGAGTCCGAGCTCCGCGGTTTGTCCAATGTGATTTTGACACCGCACGTCGGTGGCTCAACCATGGAAGCGCAGGAAGCCATTGGGCGCGAAGTGGCAAGCGCCCTGCTTCGCTTCTTAAACGAAGGTTCCACGGCGTCCGCCGTGAACATGCCGCAAGTTGAACCGCCGCCCCTCGCCGGACGACATCGAATTCTCAACATTCACGCCAACGTCCCCGGCGTTCTCAGCAAGATCAACAGCATTATCGGACAGACCAAGGCCAACGTGGAGAGCCAAATTCTGGCGACCGATCCTAACGTCGGGTACCTGGTGATAGACCTGAATCAGAGCGTTTCAGACGAAGTGAAGGAACAGGTTGCCGCGCTCGACGCCAATATCCGAACTCGAATCCTTTACTGAGCGGGCCCGTAGGTGCGGGGCGCCGGCGCGAGGGTCGGTGAACGCGCCCGCTCGCAAGCATCACCCCGTTCGGGTCCTTACGATGGGCCCCAAACTCCGCGGATCCACCATTTGGTGGCGAAAATTTAGCCACCAAATGGCGAATTTGCAAGCAAAATTTGAGCAAAAGTCCGCGTTTTTGCCGATAGACCGACGCATTAACACTCACAGGCCACGCGGCCGAATCGCCTAAATCGATCGCCTAAATCGATCGCCTAAATCGAGACCGAGCAGACCGAGCAGACCGAGCACGTAGTAGAGCGAGCACTTAGACTGAGCACCCTGGAGCCAGCACCCAACACCGGGAACCTAAACGGAACATAGCGTCCCCTCGCTTTCCGCCGACCCTAGCTCGCAAAATGGGCGTCGACCGCGACTTGCATGTCGCGGGCGAGCACTGTTTTTCGTGTGTCGCGGGCCGCACCGCGAATGCTCTCAACGGCTATTCGCCGCAGGTGGTCGGAGAGCGGAGCAAAAACGGCGTCTGAGGTGCTGAGCGCATGGGCCAGCTTCACGTAATCCTTGGTTTTGCTCACAATCAGCAGCACTTCTTCGGGCAGCTTGGCATCGGTTGGCTCGCGATGGATCACTTCGCTCCGCCGAGGTCTGATGAGCGGGGTGATGTCCCGATCAAGGAGCGTCTTCCTGCCATCACTCGTGCTCAAGACCGCAGCGCGATTGACAAGCTCTCGCACATGATCGCTCAAGATCGGGAACACACCCTCAGCAACCTGCATTTGCGCTTTGGCTTCTACGTGGGCCTTGAAACGCGAAGCCACAATCAATATTTCGCGTGGCCCCTTCCGAATGCCAGCTTGTGCTTCCATCTTGGCGGCTAGCACCTTGGGCTCGGTGGCCTCCAGCCGCTTCTGTTTCTCCTGCTGACGCTCGCGATCATCTCCCACGAACGCTTGCCACTCGTCGCGCGTCGGGCTAACCGCTCTGGTGGCCCAGCCGTCGCGATGATTCGCCTCTTCGCGGTGAGCTTCCCAACAAGGAAGGGTGCAGAAGGCGAGAAACATGCGCTTCTTGTTGCACGTCGAAATACTGCAGCGAAAATGCGGCGCTTTGAAGCCAATCGGTAGCCTGCAGCTGCTACAGTTACGCCAGATCTCTTTTGAATCACTCATGGGAGGAATCGTTCAGCTTTCAGTCTCGGGCCGCGACGCAGATTCAGCGGAGCGTGACGCTGACTCAGCCGCTGCTGCCTCTTGGTCCCCACGGCGACCCTTATTACGCCCGGAGCTGGGCTTCTTGGCAGAGACCTTCTCGTCCTCCGGTGCTTCACCAATCTGAAGCTCGCACTCGCCAAATACGACTTGTCGTGCGCCTGTCTCGCTGGAAAGCCGAACCTCCAAGGTCTTGGCTCGGAGCACGGTGTTGTCGCGAACTGCACCCGCAATCCGCATCGTATCTGCCTCAAGATCCCCGGATATCTCACCTTCCGATTCCAGCGACGTGACTCGCACCTTCCCGTGCACGGCGCCCGTCGTGCTGATGCTGAGCGCTGGGGCCGTCAACTCACCTTCCAAGCGCCCGTGCGCGAGGATGTTCACCTTCGAATTAAGCTTCCCGGAAAATTCGCTGCCTTCTTCGACGATGGTCTGCCGAAGATTCACATCTGTGATGTTGCGATCATTCATGGTTCTTGTCTCCTCAACTCAAGCTTGCGACCGTAGGATCTTGACTCGCAGCCGGCATCCAGGCTGGAAGGCAAACGCCGTGGGTTCGGAGCCCTGAGCAATCGTTCCGACCAATGAGCCCTTAGCGCTCACCACGAGCGTTCTGGGGCCCGAAATCCCAGGACTCTCACGTTCAAAGAACTTGCCGTGAATGGTGATGTTTCCACCCCCTGTGATCACGCACTCACTGAGCACTCCGGATTCACCCACCACCAAATCCGTGCCTTCACCGAGCGATATGTTGCACTTTTCGAAGCGGCTATCGATCTCTACCGCCGAGCCCTCACCAAACTCCAACGTCGCATCGCGCAGCACATCGCCCTCGCCAAAGTAGCGCGTTGCTGCTGCACCGGGGGTCAGCTTCCCGGCGAGAAAAGCCGCAACATCTTCACCTGAGATGCGTTTGGTGCCGTCGCCACCTTTACTACCGTCCAGCCAATCGGCGGCCACACTTTCGAGCACGGCATCCTTGGTGAGGGTGCCAAACAGCTTGGCTCCCGTGAATGTCGTGGAGGTGAAGTTGCCTTCCGCCAGATCCGCATGACGCAAGTCTGCGCCGGTGAAGTTGGCTTGACCAAAACGCCCTCTCGCAAGGCGAGCGTTCAAGAGTGCCGCGTTCGTAAAATTGGTGCTCACGGCCTCGGCGCCCTCAAGATTGGCGTCATGCAACGTCGCCGATGAGAAATCTGCCTCCTCAAGATTCGCACCGGACAAATCGGCATTGCTCAAGTCGGCTGAGCGAAACTTAGCGCCGCCCAAATAGGCTTCTGGCAGCTCCGCATGCGTCAAATTCGCGTTGGAGAGATTCGCTTTTCCAAGCTCTGCAGAAGCTAGCTGTGCACCACTCAGGCGAGCTCCAACCAAATCGGCTTCCGTGAGATTGGCTCCCTCAAGCGTAGCTCGATCAAGATTGGCTCCACGAAGATTAGCTTGCGTGAGATTGCTGCCTTCAAAGTCCGCCTTGCCAAGATCAGCATCTGATAAATCGGCCAGCTTCAAGAAGGCCTCGCGCAGGCTGGCGTTCCGTAGGCTGGCACCCCGCAACTTCGCGCCTTCCAGATTGGCGCCGTCGAGATCCGCCCGTTTGAAATCTGCGCCTTCCAAAGGGGCACCCGATAAATCGAGCCCCGAAAGATCACAGCGTGCTAACGGCTGCTTGTTCCGGACACGTTCGATCACTTCATCTCTTGAATATTCGGCCATCGTGAATCTCGCCTCAGACGTTGAGTTCCCGTTTTTCGGTTTTGCTGCGCTCCAGAAGTTTCTCTAGCTCCTCGACTTTTCTCCCGAACGCGAAGCGCTCCAGCCGGGAAATCAAGGAAGCTTCCCCAAGCCGTGCCAAGACCACCTGGATCTCAAGCCAACCATCCGTGCGCGCTTGGCGGAGCTTCCGTTTCTCTTTGCTCACGTTACGCGTCCAATTGCGAGCTTGATCTTCGATGGATTGATTGTGGCGCCGAAGCTTACTCACCAACTGCTCAAGCTGAGCATGCTCAGCCTTCCTTTGCGGCTCCGGCACGATCGATGCGGAGCGACGCCGGTAGCGATCAAAACGCTCCAGGATCTGAGCTGAGAGCTCCAGGCTGAGGCCAGTGGTTGCCGCGAGGTCCTCGGGCTTCGCTTCGTAATACATCTTCAATTGGCTGAGCCCCACAGCGTAAATCTTGTCGAGCTGAACTTTATTCACCCCTGGCACTTGGCGCAGCAGGCTATCGACAATAATTGGCTCACGCCGATTCTGTTCGCCCGCCACGGAAAAGGCCTCGGGCAACACCTTAGCCAAGCTTTGGTAGCAGTTGAGCAGCTGGGTGCGAGCTTCTTCCTCCAGCACGGCTCCACGGCTCTTTTGAGCCTGTAATAGCTCCACAGACAACACTTCGAGGGGCGCGACTAAATCTGCGAGGGAGAGCTTCTTGGCGCCTTCCAGCAGCGAATTAACAGCGGGCAAACAAATGCGCACCCATTCGCGACGCGCCTCGCCGAGGTTGAGCTCCACCATGAAGTCCCGAAACGGCCCCAGGTGCTCGGCTGCTAGGTGGGCAAACAAGACCTCCACTTGTTCGCGATCTTGTGGCGCACCACCAATGCCGTCGCCGCTCCCTTGAATGGCTTCGAAGTGAGGGTCCAAGTCATCAAACCCTTTGTCGATGTCGGACGAGGTGACACGGGCGGGAGGCTGTGACTCACCAATCGTCCAAGCGTCGACCTTCGGCTCCACAGACTGTGGCGCACCACTCTTGCGCGCGCTCGGTGCCGGTGGCCTAGACGCAATCAGCTGTTGCGCTTTGGAACCACCCGCGAGCGCTAAGCCGCACTTGACGCAGAACCTCGCCGTTAGGGGGCAAGTGGCCGAACACTTGGGGCACAGTTGGGTATCTTCCATGGTCATTTCGCGGGGGCTAGCGCTGTTCTGCGGCTGGGATGGCATCTCTTCCGTGAATGACTGAGAAGCATAGTCCTGACATCCGGTGCTCGTCTGCCCTGAACGGAGGAGGAGTAGCGGAAGCAGCCAAAGCAAGCGGAAGTTTCGCTTGGTTGATTGGCCGTTGACACCCCGGAGGGGCGGGCCAGACTGCCGCCGGCGTGGAGTCCCCGTCTCTTTCGAACGCTGAGGTGCAGACAGGAAGCCCAGCGCTTTTTCAGCAGGGGCTCGGCCAGGGACGACTGGCATTGGGCACGGCCGGGCTTGGTGGCATTTGGGCGGGGAGCCACACCCACCAATCTGTGGACGCCCTCTTGTGGAGCTTGGAACAGGGCCTCTCGGTATGGGACACCGCCCCGGCGTACGGCAGCGCCGAAGTCTCGATCGGAAGCGCCCTGAAACAATGGCGTGGGCCGCTACCAGTTATCAGCACTAAGGTGGGCCGAACTCACGATGCTCAGCCGCCCTCACGTTCATATCAGCCTGAGGTTCTGCGCGCGACGCTTTCAAAGAGCCTTGATCGAATGGGTGTCGATTCAGTGGACATCTTGTTTCTTCATGAGCCAGAGAAGCTCGAGCGCAGCTCACGGGGCGCTGTACTCGACGAGCTGTTGCGGTTGAAAGCGGACGGGCTCGCGCGCCACCTTGGCCTCGGCGGAGGCTGGGGCAAAGCCTGGGATGGCTTGCTTTCTTCGCACGCGTTTTCCGCGGCGATCGTGTTTCTTTCGTTGGATGCTTGTTGCTTGGATTCCATGATCCACGACGTGCCGCGCCTCGAAGCCGCGCGTGTTGCGATCTATGGCGGCAGCCCGCTCCACATGGGCCTCTTAGCCACACTATCGGCCGAAAAAGCCCCTTGGGCAAAACCTGAGGCGCTGCTTGGGATGGAAAAATTGAAGGCCCTTTCCGCCGAGCTTGGCATTTCCAGCGTGGAGCTGGCGCACCGCTTTGTGTATTCACTCCGAGTGCTCGATCGCGTACTCATCGGACCGCGTGATCTCAATGAGCTCAAAGCATCTGTACGTGATTTTCAGGAGGGTGTGTTGCCGCGCGCCATCTTTCACCAGATTTACGACGACGCGCTGGCCCGGGCAGTGCCGAGAGAATAGCTAGAGGAATTATGCTCGCAGAATCATTTCACATTGTTGAGGCACGCGTTCGCAGCGTTCACCCTATCCGGCTCAAGCGCCCCTTCTACGACGGCACCGGCGGGCCCTTCGATGCCTTTGGTCTATCTGTACTTTCGCTCACGGACGCCGATGGAACGGTTGGTCAGACACTGGGCGGCCTCGACAAATCGCTCCTGCGATTTGTGTTCACAGATCTGCCAACCCTCTATAGCGAGCTGTATCCTAAACTGTATTGGTCGCTGCGCAACCAGGGGTTTCGCGGGCCAGCCATGGGCGGCCTTTCATCTGTGGATCGCGCGCTGGCGGATATCGCCGCAAAACGCCGCAAATTACCCCTGCATCGCTACCTCGGCGCGACGCGGGATTGGGCTCAGGCCTATGCCTCAGGTGGGAGCACCCAGCTGACGGAGACGCAATTGCTCGAAGAGCTGGGTAGTTTTTGCGAGCAAGGGTTTCGAACGGTTAAGATGAAGGTGGGCACCAACCGAGGCGCCGAGATGTCGCGCGATGTCGCGCGGGTGCGGAGTGTGCGGCAACACCTCGGCAAGGATGTTCGCCTCGCCGTGGACGCTAACCAGGCATGGTCTTCGGCGCTGGCTTTGGAATTCATCCAGCGTATCGCCGAGTACGATATCGCGTGGTTTGAAGAGCCCGTTCATTCGGCTGATCTGATAGCTATCCGTGAATTCTGTCAGGCATCCCCTGTACCGGCGGCCTTTGGAGAATCCGAACGTTCTTCCAAAGTTTACCCTTCGCTCGTGGAAGCTGGTGTTCAGCACCTGCAGCCGAATCCGCTCGGCTCCACCAGCATCCAGGAATGGTTCGAAGTGAGAGACTTGGCGACTGAACACGGGCTTGCACTCTCCTTGCCAGGGCAGCCTCAAGTGGGCTGTGTTTTCGCCGCGGCGTCCCCGGAAGCCACGCTGACCGAGATTCTTTTCCCGGTTTTGTGGGGCTTCCCAGAATGTTACGCGCGCGAGCCCAAGCTAGAAAACGGGCGTTTCCTGCTTTCTGACGAACCGGGAGCGCCGCTCGAAGTGGACTTCGAATACCTCAAAGCCAAGGGGCAGCTCTCAACCGACGAAACCATTCGCCCGCAAGATCTGACCAAGGCTGACCGCAGCCCGTGATCCAGTCGTAACGTCGCGCTCCGGAGTCGCGAGCGAGAGCCAATCTCGGCGAAGGTGGAGCGCGGATCGCGCCACGGCCTTGCCCCGTTCAGCGTCAGTGGCAAAGCTTGGCTGTGCTGCTCCTTTCGTTCCTTGGAAGATAGTAAGCATGCTTACTATCTTGTCGGACAATTTACGGATCACCACCGCACGCATTGGTTGCCGATCGGCACGGCGCCTTGCCCAGAACTTCCGCTCCTCGCCTTGCCCAGAACTTCCGCTCCTCGCCTGCGCCCTTAGGCGGCGCTCTTCTCAACTGCACTTCGTAATTCGGCTAACAAGCTGTCGATCACCTTCTTGGCGTCGCCGAAGAGCATGCGCGTGTTCTCTTTGAAGAAGAGCGGATTTTGCACGCCGGCGTAGCCGCTGGCCATGCTGCGCTTCATCACGATGCTGGTCTTGGCCTTCCACACTTCCAACACGGGCATGCCATAAATGGGGCTTGAGGGATCATCCAGCGCGCCGGGGTTCACAATATCATTGGCGCCGATCACGAGCACGACGTCTGTCGTGGGGAAATCTTCGTTGATCTCTTCCATCTCCAGCACGATGTCGTAAGGCACACCGGCTTCAGCCAGGAGCACATTCATGTGGCCTGGCAAGCGACCTGCAACGGGATGAATCGCGAAGCGAACGTTGGTGCCGCGGGCCCGCAATAGTGTCGCCACTTCGAACATGGGGTGCTGCGCCCGGGCCACCGCCATTCCATAGCCTGGCACAATGACGACGCTCTTGGCCTCCAGCAAAAGCTCCAGTGTCTGGGGCACATCGATCGCGATCGTTTCGCCTTCCGGCTCGTCTCCCTTTTTGGCCAGTGCCGCGCCTTCATTCGCCCCAAAACCCCCAAAAATCACGCTCCAAATCGAGCGATTCATCGCCTTGCACATGATGTGGCTTAGAATGGCTCCGCTCGAGCCCACAAGTGCGCCCGTGATGATCAACAGATCGTTGCTCAGCATGAAGCCTGCAGCCGAGGCGGCCCAGCCCGAATAGCTATTGAGCATCGAGACCACGACGGGCATGTCCGCGCCGCCAATCGCCAGAACCAAATGAATCCCCAGCACACCGGCTATGGCTGCCATCCCGAGCAGCGGAATAAACGCCGCATGATCGGCAACGCCGATGAACTGGGAGCCAAAATACGCGCTCGCTCCGAGCATTGCCAAATTGATCCAGTGGCGACCCGGCAAGAGCAGCGGCCGACTTCCGAGAATTCCTTGGAGCTTGCCAAACGCAACCACCGAGCCGGTGAAGGTGATCGCCCCCACAAACACGCCCACAAAGATCTCCACCTGGTGGATGACGGACTCAACCCCTTCAAGATGTGAATTGGGATCCAAGTAGCTTGCCAAGCCCACCAGCACCGCCGCCGCACCCACAAAGCTGTGCAGCACAGCTACCAGCTGCGGCATCGATGTCATCCCAACGCGCGCTGCGAGCACGGCTCCAATCACTGCTCCCACCACGACGGCGCCCACCAGCACTTCATAGCGGCTCACTTGCGAGCCGAGCGCCGTCACCAGCACGGCCGTGAGCATGCCCACGATCCCTAGCCAGTTTCCCTTGCGTGCGGTGGCTTGCGCGCTCAAGCCGGCAAGACTCAAAATGAAAAGTACACCGGCCGCGATGTAGCAGACTGTCACTAAGCTCTCAGGCATCTTCAAGATCCTCAATTAGCGGCGAAACATCTTCAACATGCGCTGGGTGACCAAAAATCCCCCCGAGATATTGATGGTGGCAAGCAAGATGGCGGCGGCACCTAGCATCGTGACCGGAGAGCTGAGCTCGCCGGAAACCTGAAGCATGCCACCTACAATGATGATACCGCTAATGGCGTTGGTGACGCTCATGAGCGGCGTGTGCAAGGCGGGAGTCACATTCCACACCACTTGCCAGCCTACAAACACGGCCAACACGAAGACTGTAAAGTGCGAGAGAAACTCCTGGGGAGCGACCGAGCCCAACCCGAGCAGCGCCAGCACGGCCAGCAGCACGAAGAGGCCAGAACGCACCGCGTGATCTTGCGCCACGGGCACGGGCTTGGCCGGAACGGGCAGACTCTTCCGAATCGGGGGCGGGGCTGGTGGCGGCTCACGCTTGGGGGGCGGCCACTTCTTCTCACCGTTCAAGAGCACGAGAGCGCCCCGCACCACTTCATCCCCTTCGTCGATGTGCCACGCCTTAGCGCCGCCCATGTCCGCCAAGAGGTGGAGTAAATTATTGCCGTAAAGCTGGCTCGCCGTCGGCGCTAGGCGACTCGGGAGATCCGAATAACCAATAATAGTGATGCCGTTGTGCTCAATCACGTGGCCCGGCTTGGTGAGTGCGCAATTGCCACCTGTTTCGGCTGCCAGATCCACAATCACGGAACCACGCCGCATCGCATTCACGGCCTCCTCTTTGACGAGTAGCGGTGCTGGGCGACCTGGGATCAACGCTGTCGTGATAATAATGTCGGAATCCGCAGCTTGCTTCTTGATCAGAGCCATTTCGGCTTCGATGAACGCAGGGCTCATTTCTTTGGCGTAACCGCCAATGCCCTCGCCCTCTTCGTCAAACTTGAGCTCGATAAACTCGGCACCCATGCTCTGAACTTGTTCGCGCACCGCCGGACGTGTGTCGAAAGCTCGCACGATCGCTCCGAGCCCGCGCGCTGCGCCAATTGCCGACAAGCCAGCGACACCAGCGCCAATCACGAAGACGCGCGCTGCAGGGACTTTTCCAGCAGCGGTTATTTGCCCTGTAAAGAAGCGTCCATAGTAACTGGCGGCTTCAATCACGGCACGGTACCCGGCAATATTTGCCATGGAACTCAGCGCATCCATTTTTTGCGCACGCGTGATGCGCGGCACCTGATCCATCGCGAGTACTGTGGCCTTGTGAGCAGCCAAGCGCGCGATCAATTCATCGGCCTTACCAGGCCAAATGAAACTGATGAGCACTTTGCCTTCCGACATCAGATCAGCCTCGTGAACCCCCAACTTCAAGTGCTGCTCGGGAGGATTGACCTTCAGCACTAAGTCGGCCTCTGCCCAGAGCTCACGGGTGCCCTCGACGATCCTGGCCCCGGCTTGCACATACAGTGGATTGTCAAACGCGGCGCCGTCACCGGCTCCGGATTCAACGAGCACTTCGAAGCCAAGCTTAATGAGCTTGGCAACAGCTTCGGGCGTCATCGCGACGCGACGCTCGCCGGGTCGAATCTCCTTGGGAACTGCTATCTTCATTGCTATCTCGATCCAGCTGCCGAGCCTGCTCGGGCTGCCTACACCTCCAGCATTACCCCAAATCGTCAGCGAATGAAGGGCTCGACCTATGCTTCGCGGTCGATCGTCGCGCCATGCCGACTATCCTCGGATGCAGCGAGGCGGCTAATACTCTGAAATCCTCTGGAAACATTCAGGCCAATTGGCCAAGGCTCCGCGACTTGAACCTGCCTACGTCACCCCACATAGCAATGGTTCGCACATGAAAACCGCGCAGCGTCACCGGCGGATGTGCTGGCTACTCGCGAACGCATTCTTTGGCGCAACACGCCATGCGGCCGCTGAGAACCCTTCCGCCACGGAAGCTCCAGCCGCGGCCCAAACCACTGAATCGTCAGCGTCTCAATCGCCATCCACGCCTGCCATTGTGATGCCCAAGCTCTTGCACGCGCCCGTCGTTCCGTATCCCGACGGCGCGCATGGAGATCAGGCTGTCATCTTGCTCCTCACGCTGGATGCGCAAGGCAACGTCATGCAAGTTGACGCTGAGACTGGCGACGAGCCTTTCCGCAGCGTGGCTAAGGTGGCCGCAGTTCTGTTTCGATTTTCGCCCGCGCGGCGGGGCAGCCAAGCGTTGCCGTCCAAGATCCGTTTTGAGCTCAACTTCACCGAACCCAAACCGACTCCCGAAGCGACAACAGCGCCCACTCCGCCCACGGAAGCCAGCACTGGGGAAACACCCCGCAACCCTGCACCCCGCGGGGCCGCGCTCGAAGTGGAGGTTCTCGGCAAACGGAATGAGCCCACGGTGCGCAGTTTTTCCCGCGCCGAAGTGCGCGAACTACCCGGAGCCTTCGGAGACCCTTTTCGCGCGATTGAGGCGTTGCCCGGGGTAACCCCCCTCTTTTCAGGCATCCCTTTCTTCTACGTGCGCGGAGCGCCACCGGGTAACGTCGGATATTTTTTGGACGGCATTCAGGTGCCGCTGTTGTACCACGCTGGCTTGGGGCCTTCGGTGATCCATCCCGGCCTCGTTGAAAGTGTGGATCTCTATCCAGGCGCTTACCCTAGCCGCTACGGACGCTTTGCCGGAGGCATTGTCGCCGGTGAGACGAAAGCGCCCGAACTCAAATGGCGCGGGGAGGGCAACGTGCGCTTGTTTGATTCGGGTGCGCTCGTGGAAGGCCCTTTTGCGGAAGGGCGCGGGAACGCGCTCGTGGCCGGGCGTTATAGCTACACGGCGGCTCTCATCTCGTTGTTCGCGCAAAACACCCGCCTGGAATACTGGGACTATCAAGGCCGGGTGAGTTATGAGCTCACGCCGAGAGATCGAGTCACGCTCTTTGCATTTGGGGCGTTTGATTTCTTTGGGCAAACGGGTACCGCAAATGACGACTATTTTAGTACTGAATTCCATCGGCTAGACCTTCGATATGACAAGAAATTGTCCTCGAAAAGCGATCTCCGCACGGCCGCAACACTTGGCGTCGACCGCACACGCGCCGACGGCGGACGGACGTTTGTGATCGACCAGAAGGTTGGGTTGCGAAGCGAGTACAGGAATCAACTCTCAAAGACAGCCCTGCTGCGCGCGGGCGCGGACAGCACGCTGGATCACTTCAGCGTTGAAAGCGACCAAACCAGTACCCCAAGGGACGTTTCCAGTGGCGGTATGGCAGCCAGCATGGAACCTGGAATGCCCGCCCAGACCGCACCTCCACCAGACGGCATCAACCAACCTCCGGCGACACCTTCCGGGACACCCCTGAACGACGGCTCTAACCCGGCACCCAGCGACATCAACAACAACGGAAACGGTGACATCAACAACAACGAGGACTTCAACCGAGGTTTCCCATCTCGAAACGATGTCGCGTTTGGCGTGCATGCCGATCTGGTCTGGAATGCCTACCCCAACGTCACGCTCACGCCCGGTGCACGGGTTGACGTCTATTCATCCGACGGTGCCGCGGCGCTGGCTTTGGAGCCACGCATCACCGCACACTACCAAATCACCCCGAAATTCAGCCTGACCAACGCCTTCGGTATCGCCCATCAACCGCCCAGCTTCGTGATCCCCGTACCCGGCTTTCAGCTGGGAGGATTGCGCGGCGGGTTGCAACAAAGCTTCCAGAGCAGTTTTGGGGGTGAGCTGGAACTGCCCGACGAGCAAACACTCGGTGTTACGGGCTACCACAACGTTTTTTTCAATATGTCGGATCTGCTCAGCTTGGTGCGCGCAGACGACCGCCTGGACATCGGCATCGATACCAAAACGACGGGCCAAGCCTACGGCGTCGAATTCCTCTTCAAGCGCGATCTCTCGCGGCATATTGGCGGCTTTGTGAGCTACACGCTGTCACGCTCCATTCGGTATACCGATATTGGCAAGCTTCCTTCTTCCTTTGATCGCACGCACGTTTTTAACGGGGCGCTGGGCTACGATCTGGGACGCCATTGGCGGAGCGGTGGCAAGCTCTCTTTTTACACGGGTGCGCCCGGTACCGGTGAATTCACGTTTGAGAAACCTCAGCGTTTGCCAGCGTACTATCGGCTGGATAGTCGCCTAGAAAAACGCTGGCAATTGGCGACCCCCGAGAGCTACATATCGTTTGTGTTCGAAGTCTTGAACACGACCCTCAACAAAGAAGCGATCAGTCAAAGTTGCGACCCGGTGAATGGCTGCAAGACAGAATATATCGGTCCGGTGACCATTCCGAGCATCGGGGTTGAAGGGGCCTTTTAGGCCTGATCGGCAGATCGGTATTTCGTCGACAGCGGCGATCCAACGCGGGTGCTTCACATCACGGCGCCAATTTGCCACGGCACGAACTCAGTGTCCCCGATCCCCAAAAGCTCACTCTTGCTTTTCTCTCCCGACGCCACCCGCAAGATGAGTTCAAAAATCTCGCGCCCCTTCGCTTCAATCGAAGCCCCTTTGTCGACGATGTCTCCGCAATTCACGTCCATGTCGTCCTGCATGCGCTCGTACAGGCCCGTGCTCGTAGCCAGCTTGATGCTCGGAGTGGGCTTGCACCCAAAGACAGAACCGCGACCTGTAGTAAAACACAGGATGTTCGCACCGCTGGCAATTTGGCCGGTTGCCGAACACGGATCGTATCCCGGCGAATCCATGAACACGAAGCCTTTAGTTGCGATGGGCTCGGCGTATTCAAAAACATCCACGAGCGGCGTTGTGCCACTCTTGGCCACCGCTCCGAGAGATTTTTCCAGGATGGTGGTGAGCCCGCCGGCTTTGTTGCCAGGAGAAGGATTATTGTTCATTTCAGCGCCGTGCAGCTTGGTGTAGCGCTCCCACCACGCGAGCCGGGCGAGCAGCTTATCGGCGACAGCTTGGCTCACGGCACGCTGAATCAAGAGATGCTCGGCACCGTAGATTTCTGGAGTCTCGCTCAAAATGGCAGTGCCACCCTGTTGCACCAGAAGGTCCACCGCGGCACCGAGCGCAGGATTGGCCGTGATCCCCGAGTAGCCATCCGAGCCGCCACATTGCAGGGCCAGCATGAGATGGCTAGCGCTCACCGGCTCTCGCTTCACAGCATTGGCATACGGAAGCAGCTTTTCGATCAACTGAACGCCGCGTTCGATGGCTTTCGACGTGCCGCCCGCGTCTTGAATACTGAGCGTTTGCAACAAATTGCTCGCGAGTAGCCCTTGATGCTCACACAAGTCCTTAGGCTGATTCACCTCGCAACCGAGACCCAGAATGAGCGCGCCCGCAATGTTGGGGTGACGCGCAAATCCGGCCAACGTTCGCTGCAAAATATCGTAGCCCTCGCCGCTGCCCGCCATGCCGCAGCCTTGGCCGTGGACGGTGGCCATCACGCCATCCACGTTCGGGAAATCACCGAGGCCGCGCTGACGGAAGCGATCCACGATGCCGTTGGCGGCAGCCGCGGAACAATTCACACTCGTCAACACAGCCAAGTAGTTGCGTGTGGCAACCTTGCCGTTCGGCCGAACAAGCCCCTGGAACGTGGCAAGCGTTGCCGGATCGGCTTTCATCACCTCTCGGCGCTCTCGCCCCACTTCATGCTGCAAGCTGAGCGCACCCACTGCACAATTCTGCGTGTGCACGTGCTCCCCTGCGGCAATCGCTTGACTCGCAAATCCGATCACTTGGCCGTACTTGCGAACTGGAGCTCCCTCGGCGATCGCTTCCAGCGCTACCTTGTGTCCCTGCGGGATCTCACTCCTGATCCGCAAGCCCTCCGGCGTTACCGCTCCTTTCGCGAGTGGCCGTGCAGCTACCGCGACGTTATCGGAGGCGTGCAATTTTAGCGTTGAGGGACTCTTGCTGAGGGACGCCAACATCAGGCGTCGAAGTGTAGCTCAAAGCCTTGACCCGAGTCATCGAAGCGGAGGCGCCCGCCTTTGAGGAGTACAGGCTTACCGTCTAAAGTCGCATTTTTCCCCTCGCTATTGAGCAACACCAGTGAAAATTGCTCACGCGCAAACTCCGGGAAGCCAGCGCCTTCGGTGCGAGCCTGGAGCGTGACTTGCGATCCCCGACGTACAAGAGTGAACCGCGTGCGGAGGCGCGCTCCCCGCGTCGCTGCAAACGTCTGCCCGTCATCTTCTTGAAGCTCCGAGCTGAAGCTCCCCTCCTCCAGCGGAACGGCTACGAGCAACTCAAGGACCTTGGGTGCCAGACCTGCTGTTGAAACAGGGATCTCCGGGTGCGTTGTTACCACGTGACCGCCGCGCACTAAGAGCGGGATGTGCTCGAGTGGAGCCGCAAACGTCCGATATTGTCCGCCGGCATGCGTTTCGCGGGTGTACCAATCCACCCAACTCCCCTCCGGCAAATACACATTCCGGGCGACGACTCCAGGACGCACGATGGGCGCTACCAACAGCGAACGCCCGAACAAATACTGATCTTCGGTTTCGCGAGCCTGGCGATCCTGCTGAAAATCAAACAGGAGCGGACGCTGAACAGGCTCACCGGTCTCACTCGCCACGACAAACGCCGAGTAAATATAGGGCAACAAGCGATAGCGCAGCTCAAGCGCCGCCTTGCAGAGCGCCTCGACCCCAGGCCCGAAAGACCATGGATATTGGTCATCAAAGCGTTCGCAATTGTGACCCCGAGCAAACGGAGTGAGCGCACCATATTGCATCCAACGCACCATCAGCTCCGCAGTAGGCGTCGCGAAGAAGCCAGGAATATCCGCGCCAACGAAAGGCTGCCCGGAAAGCCCCAAGCCTTGGGCCATCGGCATACTCATTTCAAGGTGATCCCAACGCGAGGCGTTATCCCCCATCCAGTTTGCACTCACGCGCTGGATACCCGAAAAGCCCGCACGGCTTAAGATGAAGGGCCGCTCATCGGGGCGAGCCTTGAGCAAGCCTTCGTGAGTCCCCATCGCCATCAGAAAACCGTACTGATTGTGAAACCGTTCGTGAGGATGATTGGCACCATCGCGATCGAAGCGCATCCCAAACGGTGAAACGCTGCCCGTTGCGGGCTCGTTCATATCATTCCAGATCCCTGAAAGCCCGCTGGCCACATGTTCCGCGTTGAGCTGGCCCCACCAGGTGCGAGTCTCTTCCTTGGAAAAATCAGGGAAAACAGTGCGACCTGGCCAAACTGTTCCGACATACGGCTGCCCTGAATCCGCCTTGCAAAACAGATTCTGTGCCAAGCCTTCGTCAAACACAGCGTATCCCGGATCGTGCTTCACACCCGGGTCCACGATCGTGACCATGCGGAAGCCCTTTTCACGGAGCTCACCCAGCATCTCACCGGGCGCCGGAAACTTGTGCTTGTCCCAAGTGAAGACGCGATAGCCGTCCATGTAGCCGATATCCAGCCAGAGCACATCGCAGGGGATCTCGCGAGTTCGATATTCTTCAGCGAGACGCAACACATCCGGCTGCTGGTAATCAAACCAACGGCACTGGTGATAGCCCAAGCTCCACAAAGGCGGCAGCTGCATGCGACCGGTGAGCCAGGTGTACGCCTCCAGAATCGAGCCAGCATCTGGGCCCGCGAAGACATACTCGGTATACTGCCCGCCCTGAAATTCATACGAATACGTGTAACCTGTGCTCGGTGAGCCAAGCGCCGAATGGTTGGCGTCGCGAAAATCGAACTTCGCAAGGTAGCCATTATCGATAAACATGCCACCGAGCTTGATCTTGCCGCCACGCTCTGAAACACCGTGATAATAGAAGGGGATTGACATGTAGTACGGGTCAAACGTCGTACTCATAAAGTCTAGGTTCTCAACGTCGGTCAGCCTGTTCAGGTCGTGCACGCCGCCCGCCGCAATGTCCAGATTCCACATCAAATACTTCTGCCGTTTGCGATCGAAGGAGCCCGTCTTCTCGCCCAAGCCAAAGAAGCTATCGTGCTTGCCTTGCTGGCGAGTCACCACGAAAGAATCATTGAGATAGAGGTAAGCTTCGGGGCCGTCCTTGCCCATGGCACTTTCAAATACGGCGCTGCCGTCGCTGCGATAGACATGAAACGTGAATGGGGTCTTCTGGACCACCAGCTTGAGTGCCGTGGTGGAAAGCACGACCTGTTCCGCGTTCTCTTCTAACGTGAACGGAATCTCGGAAAAGTCAGTGGCACAGACGGCAAACGTCGGATTCTCGTCGAATTGGCCAGCCTGAGAAATCTTCAATCGCAGAACGTCTGCGCGAAGCACATCGACGCGAAATTGCTCGCCATCAACGCTCAACAGGGCACCCTTTGGCGTTCGCTCAAATCCGGAAACCTCTTGGAGGGCAACGTAATTCGCCTTGGATATAAACGATCGGGACATCGGGCGGAGGAAAGCACTCCGCGGCAGCCGGGGCAATACACTTTGCAGACAATGAAAGGGACTTTTGCGTCGCCCAACCTGGGTCTAAACGGCGCACTTTTGCCATAACTTCTGCAGTTTCTCGGCGGTTGGTAGTCACTCGGACGCTTCGCGCATAAGTAGCGAGGATGCTCCGCCGCCTGGCCCCTGTCCTGCTCGTCGTCACGCTCCTCGGGGCCTTCGGCTGGACGCTCTATTTCTTGTACGAACGCTCCAAGGACAAGCCGACTGTCTTCGAGGTGACCACCCCAACGATGAGCGCCATCATCAAGAAGACGGTGGCGGCCGGCGCGATTGTGCCGCGCAAGGAGATTGCCATCAAATCTCGGGTATCCGGCATCATTTCGGAGCTATTTGTGAAGCCCGGAGATGTGGTGAAGAAGGATGGCTCCCTCGCTCGCATCAAGATCATCCCGAATGTCGTCACGCTCAACAACGCTGAAGCTTCGGTGGCCTCTTCCAAGATCAGCTTTGAGAACGCCAGGCGTGAAAGAGAGCGTTACAAATCCTTGCTGAATGATGGCGTGCTGAGCCAAACGGACTTCAATCGCTACCAGGTAGAATACGAACTACGCGAACAAGAGCTTGCCTCCGCCACCAGCAATCTTTCTCTGATCAAGGACGGCGCGGCGCGCGGTGCTGGGCGCATCTCCAATGAAGTCACTTCGACCGTCCCCGGCACTGTGATTGAAGTTCCCGTGAAGGAAGGCTCCTCAGTGATCGAGAGTAACAACTTCAATGAAGGCACAACCATCGCCGCAGTCGCGGACATGAAGGATATGCTCTTTCAGGGCACCGTCGACGAATCTGAGATTGGGAAGCTCAAGGAAGGCATGCCAGTCGATATCTCGATTGGCGCCATCGAAGGCAAGCGATTCAGAGGCACTTTGGAATACATCTCCCCCAAAGGCCTCGCGAAAGAAGGCACGATCGAGTTCGAAGTCAAAGCCGCCATCCAGCTGGATGCGAGCTTCTTCATTCGTGCCAACTACAGCGCGAATGCGGACATCATACTCGACCAACGAGAACATGTGCTGGCGATTGAAGAGAGCCTGTTAACGTTTGAAAAAGGCAAGCCCTTCGTGGAGATTGAAGTGGGGCCCCAGCGTTTCGAGAAGCGCGCGGTGACCCTCGGGCTCTCGGATGGGGTGAATGTAGAAGTTTTGTCGGGGGTCAGCCTCACGACGAAACTCAAAAAGCCCTTGGCGGCCGGCGGGAGTCCCGAGAAGCGGCAGCGAGGCCACTGAGCCCATGGCTATCGGGCAAGACATCTCAAAAGCGGCCGGGATTCTGCGCAATGGGGGCCTGGTAGCCTTTCCCACGGAGACGGTTTACGGCCTTGGAGCGAGAGCTGACAGTGGCGCAGCAGTGCGGCGGATCTTCGAAGTAAAGGGTCGCCCCACCACTCATCCATTGATCGTGCACATTGAGAATAGCCAACAGCTCGAACGCTGGGCGACTGGCGTGTCTGCGGAAGCGTGGACGCTAGCTCACGCCTTTTGGCCGGGTCCGTTGACACTCATTTTCAAGCGCCAGCCAGAGGTGCCTCTCGAAGTCACAGGGGGCCTCGACACAGTTGCGCTGCGAGTTCCGAGTCATCCCATAGCGCTCCAGCTACTCCGCGAAGTAGGAGTTGGAGTTGCTGCACCGTCCGCCAATCGCTTCACCGAGGTGAGTCCCACGTGCAGTGAACATGTGGAGAACGATCTGGGAGACCGTGTGGACTACATTCTGGACGGTGGCGCTTCTGTCGTGGGCATTGAATCCACGATTGTCGATGTTTCCGGACCCACTCCAGTAATGCTGAGGCCCGGCGGCGTTTCCAAGGAAGCGATCGAAGCCACGTTAGGCTATGCAATCGTGCTTCTGGAAAAGAGCGAAACAGGCTCCCCCGGGCAGCATCCCCTGCACTACGCGCCCCACGCCGAAGTGAAGCTCCTCGACCTCACCGACCTGCGAGCTGAAGCCCTGCGCCAGGTCGCGTTGGGTCGCCGCGTAGGGATTTTGGCCCGCGGATTCAACGCACAGGAGCTCCCACCGGCCGTCCTCGTGCACGCCGTTGCGGGAGACCCAGATGATCTGGCCCGTGAGCTCTACGCGGCCCTTCGCAGCTTGGACGCCAGCGGGGTGGATGTGATTTTGGCCTCTCTACCCGAGCCCACAGGCATTGGGTTGGCGATCGCAGACCGTCTCAGGAAAGCTGCTGGACCACGCTCTTGACGGCCCGCGGAGCATCGGGCAACTCCAAGGCTAAGGCATCGTATGGATCTCCAGACGTTATTTGAAACTGAAACCTTGGTGAGCTTACTCACGCTGACGGCGATGGAGACCGTGCTTGGCATCGACAACATCGTCTTCATCTCTATTCTCACGGCGCGGCTCCCCGTCGCACAACAAGCTGCGGCACGCCGGCTCGGGCTTTCGCTCGCGCTCATCCTGCGCCTCGGTCTCCTTTTGGCGATCTCCTGGGTGATGAGCCTCACCGCGCCCTTCTTTTCTGTGCTGGGCAAAGCCATTTCTGGGCGTGATTTGATCCTGTTGGGTGGCGGGTTGTTCCTCATCGCCAAGTCCACCCACGAAATCTACGAGAAGCTCGAGGTGCCCCAGGAGTCCGAAGGCGGAGCTCACGGGGGCCGCGCCGCGTTTGGTTGGACGATCATTCAGATCTTGCTGCTTGATATCGTTTTTTCTCTGGATTCGGTGGTGACAGCCGTTGGGATGGCTTCGCATATACCGATCATGGTCGCGGCCATGGTGATCGCGGTCGGCGTGATGCTCATCTTCGCCGGTCAAGTCGGCGATTTTGTCAATAATCACCCGAGCATGAAGATCCTGGCCTTGAGCTTCCTCATGCTCATTGGTGTCATGCTCACCGTCGAGGGCTGGGGCGGCCATGTGAGCAAAGGCTACGTTTACACGGCCATGGCGTTTTCGTTGCTTGTAGAGGTTCTCAACATGCGCTTCCGAAGCCGGCGCAAGCCTGTGGCGCTGCACGCTCGGTTCGAGGGTGAAGAGATGAAGCAACCTTAGAAGCCTGCTTCAAGCCTTGTAGAACTCGACCGTCGGCCCAGAAAATCCCTTCACGGCGTCCACTCGCCGTTGTCGGTCAGCATCCGTCCAAGCGCTGGCGCGCCGCGCGATCGCTGCATTCTGCTGCACCTCTTCCGGGCTCTGCATCCCGCTGATCAGCACGCTGGTTGGCAACGACCACACAAACCCGAGCGCATCTTCGAGCGGTAGCGTCTCTGGGACAATCTTGTTGACGGCGGCATCCATCCGCGCCCAACCCAGCACTTTGCCCAAAATTCGACCATACGCCAGAGTCTTCATGGCCAGCACTCCGACGTTCTGCTTAAGACACTCCGGCACCACATTCAAAATGAAACTTTCGTAGTGTGAATCACACACGTTGATTGGCATCTGCGCGGTAGTGGGCTGGATGCCGCGTTCCTTCAGCAATTTCAACATGTGCAGATGGGCCTTGTACGTGGTGTGTCCTGAAAAGCCGATATGCCGAATCTTCCCTTCTTCTTTAGCCTTCACGAAGTAGTCGATCACACCATCCCGCAGCCGATTTTCGACATCTTCCTCACTCTTGAGATCGTGGATTTGCCAAAGATCGATGTACTCCGTCTTCATGCTGCGTAACGAGGCTTCAAGCATCGCCTGGACGCCCTCCTCGCTGCCCGCGTGCGCTTTGGTCATGAGAAAGATCTGCTCGCGATACTTCGGCGTAAGAAATTTCCCAAAACGCCTCTCTCCCTCGCCATCCCCGTACATGGCAGCGGTATCAAAGAAACGGATCCCTTGCTCAATGGCGGCCTCGATCACTTGCTCCGCCATGCTTTCGGGGACGTCCGCAACATGCGCGCCGCCCACACCGAGCATGGTGACGGCAGGTCCATTGGGGCCGAGCGTTCGCTGCGGCAAGAGCTCGCCCAACTTGTCCCGCAGCGGGCTGGCCGCTCCCGCGGGGCTGCTGGTGGTTGATGCTGCACGGGGAGTCGCCGCTACGGGCTCTCTCCTTTCGGCCGCAGGCGAAGCTGCCGGCGGTGTTTGCGGACTGCAAGCAACCAACGACGGCACCATGATCGTTGTTGTCAATGTGGCGATCGATTGAAAGGCCTCGCGACGTGATACGCCAGGGCCCTCATCAGGGGGTGCGAAAACGGGGTTGTCGGTAGAGCGCTGGAACGTCACAGGGTTGCCTCCGCCACCAATCTGCCAGGAACCGGAGACTAGGTCTAGCGGCACGAACACTCGAACGAAACATCCGGCTCAGGGTCGAGGCGCGTAGACTATCAAAGCGTTGCCGTTCATCACCTTGTTTCGCGCTTGAGCGCCTTTACCCGCGAGAAACGTTTCGAGCACGTCGATCTGGGTGCTGAAATCTCCGGCGACATTGCTCACGGGCCAATTCGAACCGAACACCAGGCGATCTTCCCCAAAAAGAGACCAAGCCACCTCGAACGCCGCGATGTACTTTGCCGGATCCATCTCACTTGCAAACGGGGTGGACCAGCTGTCAGCCACGCTGCCTGAATTCCAGCGCCCAGTATCCGAGATTTTCAAGTACACATTAGGCTGTGCGCTCGCCTTTTCAAGATTGGCGCGCCAGCTGGGCTCCACCTCAAAGTCGCTAGATTTTTCGGCTAAGTGCTCAAGGACAATGCGCAAACTGGGCACGGCTTGCGCGAGATCGGTGACTTGCTGACCCGTCGCCTCCCGCACATCCACCAACATGCCGCGTGCTGCGAGCTCGCCCAAGTTCGCACGCGCGTTCGCCTTCAACTGCCCGCGGCTGAACAAATCGGAACCGCTGATCCGGATCCCCACGAAGTGTTGGTCGCTCGCGAGTTGATCCAGGTTCGCTTTGAATGGTGCGGGGCTCGCCAGCACATCGAGACTGCCGACGACGCTCAGCAGCTTGGGCTGCGTCTTCACCTGCTCCAGCATCCACTGGTTAGCGGCAATAATCTTGGCGGCGGGCACTCCGTCCAGTGACTCGATCACAACGGCATGATCCACCCACTTTCCGCCCTGACTACGCTCGTAGTCAGGTATCATGGCATTGACGGCAAGCCACGGCGGGGAGCTCCCGGGAAACTTCCCGCCATCGCTCATCGGAGGTTGGCTCCTTGGCAGAGTCCACATGTGGAGGTGCGTGTCCGTGATAGGTCCCACTTTTACCTGAATGAGCGTGGGTCGAGCGCCGCCAGTACCCGAAGGTGTGTTCACGCTCGCCGTCTCAGTCGGATCCGTGGTGGGAATCGTGCTCCAATCTGGTTCCTCGCGACCACACGCCAGAGCAAGACAACCAAGCAACGCCGGGAGGAGCAGAGCCTTCATGTGGCCAAGTATGCTTGAAGGTGCTGCTCTGAGCCATCAGTTCGGAGAACGGCAGAGTCGTGGCTCAAGCAGGTTCACCCGGTGCGACTCCAGGCCTCACCGCTCCATCACAAGTTTAGCTCATCCGAATAGCCCGAGCGCTGGTTTTGAGATTAGAATCCGGAGACTGTGCCGATGGCCTTCCCGTCGGTGACCGATTCCTGATGCCAAACTTCTCCAACTACCAGTCGCACTGGGTACTCGCTTTTGCCTTCGCCTTGAGCGCGCCGCTCGCCTGCGCCAGCAGCACATCGCCATCTCCAATTAACTCCGTAATGACCCAGACGCCTGCGGGTTCGGGGGGCACAGGTGGCACTCTGCCCGTGGGTTCAATGGGTGGAAGGCTCGAAGGCTCCGGTGGTGTCAGTTTCGGTACGGGTGGAGCTAGTGGTGGCAACGTCGGAGCCAGCGGTGGCGCTGCCGGCTCCACCTGCATGAGTGGCCTGGGTGGTTTGGATGTCTCATTGGGAAGCTTTGAGATCCTTTCCACCGTGCTGCTTGACTCGGATGGCGCCGGCGGCGTCGATACCTACACGCTGATCCGAAACGTTTTTGGCCCCGACCCGATCGAGGCGCCGGACCTCTACCAGAACAATCATCCCGGCACGCCGCACATCATCGAGGACACCGACGCCGACGTTGGCAATCACTTCGTGTTCAAGATCCATCGGGATCAAGATTGGGATCGCGACACCTACCCAGGCACCACCGATCGCCAAAGGAACGAGATCAAAACCTACGCAGGCTCTGCGGAATCGCTCAAAGCTCGGCTGGGCGAATCATTTTTCATCACCTGGAAATTTCGCATCAACGACAGCGCGCCCGTGTCGAAAACTTTCTCACACTTCTTCCAGCTGAAAGGCGTTGGCGGCGATGAGGCTCAGCCGCTCATTACGATAACAGGCGCCAAACGCGACAATGTCGACGGTATCGAGATCCGTCACAGTTCCGCCACCGGCACCCCAGACGAGATTTTGAATACAGGTTCTTGGGCGGCAGCTCGCGGTCAGTGGCTCTCCGTTTCGTGCCTCGCCACGTTCACGGATCAAGGAAGTGTGGCACTCACCGTCACCACCATGAACGGCCAGGTGCTGCTCACCACCAACGTCAACAATCGCGATATGTGGCGCGCTGGCGACTTCATCCGCCCGAAGTGGGGCATCTACAGAAGCCTCGCCGATTCAGCCAACCTTCGCCCCGATGAAGAGACGGTGCGTTTCGCGAATTTCTCGGTCAGCAAGGTGCGCAAGTGCGGCAATTAGGCGCGGCTGGGAACTCCTAAAGCCTCGTTACACGTTTTTTACCGTTGCTGTTAAGTCCAAGTTGGCCACAATCATTGAAATCTAGGAATACGAATCCATACTTTCAAGCATAATCGGGGACGGCTGCTCGGCTACCAGGCCACTGGCCTTACTCGCCGGATGGCGCGCAGGCTCAAGGCGGCATCGCCTTTCGTTGAATTCTGCGGGAATAGCTATGTCCAGTTTTCACTGAAATGAAACTTGGACTTCACCAGTTCACATTTCAGTGAAAACTGGACAAGTGGAGCAGCGCTACCTTGAAGCAGATATCCCCGCGGATGCACTTGCAGACGGCAAGATGGCGTTCTTGAGTGGGCCGCGTCAGGTTGGGAAGACAACTCTTGCGAAACGGCTCCTGTTGAATGGCGAGAACTATCGAACTTGGGATGACTCCGCGTTTCGAGTGAAGTGGAGTCGATCGCCCTCCGCTAGCCTGGCCAACCGGGCTCCAGGACCGATCGTGCTGGATGAGCTTCACAAGGATCGGCCTTGGAAGGCCAGGCTCAAGGGAGTGTACGATCAGGATCTCGCGAGAGATGGCATCATCGTAGCTGGCAGCGCTCGGCTCGACTTGTATCGCAAAGGTGGAGATAGCTTGATGGGGCGTTACATTCCCTACCGGCTCCATCCGTTCTCCGTTGCGGAAACCAGAGTCTCTGTATTTCCCGATCAAGCCTTTGAAATCACCAAGCCCGTGCACCGCGTTCGGGATTTGCTCAGCTTGGGTGGTTTTCCAGAGCCATTTCTCGGCTCAAACGCTGGAAAGGCCAATCGTTGGAGTCGGCTCCGGTTGGAACGCCTTATCGCGGAGGATGTACGAGATTTGCGGGCCGTTGGTGACCTTGCTGGCTTGACAGTGCTTTCAGACTTGCTTCCTGAGCGTGTTGGCTCACTGCTTTCCATCAACTCCATGCGGGAAGATGTTGGTGCGGCCTACGGCACGGTGAAGAGCTGGCTGCAGGTGTTTGAGGCGCTTTATCACTGTTTCACCATCAAACCGTACTTCAAACGCATAACGCGCGCCATTCGCTCCGCACCCAAGCTTTATCTATTCGACATTCTGGCTATTGACGCCAGGCTTACTGCAAAACGCCTGGAGAACATCACAGCACTCCATCTGCTGAAAGCTTGTCACTATTGGACGGACCTCGGACACGGCCACTTTGCGCTTCACTTTGTCCGTGACAAGCAGGGGCGCGAGGCCGATTTTCTTGTAGTGCGCGACAAACTCCCATGGCTGCTCGTCGAGTGTAAGTCAGGAGATGTCGCGCCGAGTGCGAGCTTGCTTCACTTCGCGGCCGAGCTTCGGGTTCAGCGATCGTTTCAACTCGTGGAACGTCCAGATTTTGATCGGGAATACCCCGTGCACCACCTCAGAGTGTTGGACTACGAGCGCTTTTTTTCGGGACTGGTTTAATTCCCGAAAGTCTTCAGAACGCGACGGAACACCCAGTGTTCCACCGAGAATCAGCGTAGACGTGGCTCCCGTAACCGGGCAAAATCGCCACGTGCTCGTCGGTCTCTCTCTCTCCTATCCGGGCGCCTACGCGGACGGGATTGTGCGCGGGATCGCCAACTACGCACAAACCAAGCTTGACTGGGAGTTCGAACTTCAACCGGAAGGCAACGATGGCATCTCGACGCTCATCTCCCGAGGCGCATCGGGACTGATCCTCAACGGTCAGCCCGAGGTCTTCGAATCCATACTCGCGAATCTCAAGATCCCCGCGGTCAACATTGGGCACGCTCTTAGCAACAACAGCATCAGCAGCGTGATCAACGATGACAAGGCCATTGGTGAGATGGCCGCAGAGTACCTTTTGCTGCGGGGTTATCGTGCCTTTGGCTATTGCACCCAAACAGGCGGCGTGCTCGACGGGCGGCTCGTGGGCTTCCAAAAGGGTTTGAAAAAGCGCGGCATCGACTGCCAAGTCTTTGATGTTCGAGATGCGCTGGCGCATCCTAAACGGTACCCAGGGCGGCGTTTGCCCACTTGGCTAAAGAACCAACCCAGGCCTCTGGGCTTGTTTTGTATGAACGATCGACACGCGCGCGAGCTGTCACAGGAATGCACGGCGCTCGGCTTGAGAGCCCCAGAAGACGTGGCGATTTTGGGAGTGGATAATGACGTTAATTGCCTTTTGGGACATCCGCAATTGAGCAGTGTGCAAACGTCTGTCCAGCGCATCGGTTACGAGGCAGCCCAGCTCTTGGATGAGCTCATCAGTCAACGGGGAATAAAGCGAGAGATCCGCGTGCCGCCAGCTCAGGTTGTGAGTCGCGCCTCCACCACCGAGATTGTGGGGAGCGACAAGATCGTGCGCGCTGTTCTTCACTACATGCGCCAGCACCTCGCGGATTCGGAGGGGATGGAACGAGTGTGTGAACGCTTCGGTGTATCGCGGAGGCAGCTCGAACGCCGATTTGCCACCGCAACAGGTTCCACTCCAGCTCAAGCCTGGGCTGATTTTCGCTTAGAAGAAGCCAAACGCCTGTTGACACAAACAACGCTGAGCCTGGAGCACACCGCTAAACAGTGTGGCTATGGCGACAGCAAGCGACTCACCGCTAGTTTCAAGAAGGCGACGGGAATGACGCCACGCAAGTTCAGGGAGCTGATGACGATTTGAAGCGGGTGCTAGATGTGGCGCCCGGGGGTATGAGAGATTGCAGAAGGTGGCAACAGCAGGCCCGCTGTATGGTAGAATCGCCCGATGGCTGGCCCCGCTCGACGTTTTGCAACCTACGAGGATGTGCTCTCTGCCCCGGAACACATGGTGGCGGAGGTTCTGAATGGGGAACTCTATACGAGTCCGAGGCCCGCGGGTCCGCACGCAGAGGCGGCCTCGGTGCTGGGGATGGACGTGGGTGGCGCATTCCATCGCGGGCGCGGTGGTCCAGGTGGTTGGATTATTTTGGATGAACCGGAGCTGCACTTGGGCCCGGATATTCTGGTTCCTGATCTGGCGGGCTGGCATCGCTCGCGCCTGCCTGGCGTCCCTCATGCCGCGTTCATCGAGCTGGCGCCGGATTGGGCGTGCGAAGTGATCTCCCCGAGAAGCCAGCGGATCGATCGTGAACGCAAGCTTCCTATTTACGCCCGGGAGCGCGTGACGAATGTTTGGCTGGTCGATCCACTCGCACGAATGATCGAAGTCTATCGGCTTGACGGTGAGAGCTATCGGTTGTTGGTTACCCGTGGTGGTGTAGATAGCGTTCGGCTCGAACCTTTTGAAGCGTTGGAGCTCGAGCTCGCCGCTTTGTGGCCGGCGGCAGCGTCAGACGCGAAATAGCGGCTTCGCATCGACAAGGCCAAAGAGCTCAGTTGCGGTCAGCTTCGAGCTCGGCCGCGATAGAACGCCACGCTGCTTCCAAACCCAGGCGTAAACACAGCGCTTCAATTTCCCCAAGATCACAGTCCGGATTGCGCCTTAGCACTTCGACCACGTCGACGCGGCTCTGAAGCCCACCTGCGTAGAGCTTGGTGGCAACCAGATGCGGAAGATCCACAACCGCAAGCTCACCCAGAACCTTCTGGTTCGCATGTTCGAGCAAAGACCGGCCTAGAACGTTGCGGCTTCGATGTGGGTTGTAGAAATTGACGATTTGGATCGGATCACTGTCGTCGCTTAGGATCGTGAGTGTACCGCCGAGCGCATCACTGGCATCGGGAAGGGATACCTCTGTCTTGAGACCTTCATCGGTCAGTAAACGCGCCAGATCGTTCAGGACTTTGGGGTCCAAATTGACTGCGATATCGACATCGGCCGTGCTGCGCGGATAACCCCAAGCTGCGAGCGCAGTGGCCCCGATGACGGCACACTCATGCCCCAGGCCGACCAAGAGAACCCGTAGCCGCTCCGCAAGTTCAAACGTGCGATCCATCGAGCTACTTCTTCACGCCGAGCTTCGCCGCAACCGCCATACGTCGCACAGCCCGATCTCGTCGCCCCAGGCGTAAGGCAAGCTGTGCACGCTCAAGAGGGGACATCTCTCGCACACGCTCGATTTCGACTCGGCGTGCCGCCTCAGCGGAGCGGCTGTGCCTCGGCGCGGCGCTTTTGGTGTCGGGCATACGCAAGGATAACACTTTCCAGGCGCTTCAGAAGGCCAAATGGCCTCTCACTCGGGTCTCGTTCAGTTCTCCCTCTCGGTGACGGCGCCGTAGAGCCAACGCGAGCCTCGCGCTAGCGTAGCCCCTTGCGTGAACCCAACGAGCCTGAATCCGATTGGCCGTTTCCGGAGCCGGAAGAAGACGCAAATGGCGTCGACCTTTCACAGATCCGCAAAATGCTGAGCATAACTCCGCTCGAACGGATGCTTGCGTTGGAGTCTGCGCTTTCCTCTATGATGAAGCTACGCCGTGGCATCCGAACCCAAGTACCATGAGAGCCTGATTCGCCTTGCGGATGCCGAGGTTGAGTCGATTGTCGTGGGGATGGCATCGGGCGCTATCCAAGGGGTCCCAGCATGACTTGGGATCTTGACATTGTGTGTTTGGGTACGATCAACGGTGCGAGAACCTATGACGACTTGGTGGACGCGAGCCTTTCCATGGAGTTCGATGGGCGCCAGAGCCGTGTGCTAAAATTGGAGGAGCTTTTGGCCATAAAAATCCGCGCTGGTCGCCCCAAGGCTCTGGCCGCCATTCCCTACATTGAGTCGACGATTGCGGAAACCCGCCGCGTCAATGGATAGGTGCAAATCCCAATCACGAAACTGCTCCCAAGAGCCCGGTCTAGCTATTACTTAGTTCCCAGGCTGAACCCTGCTTTGGCCTTGGCGGTAGCGCTACCGCTCGGGCTCGGGCCGACGTTGGCGGTCTTCTTGATGTCCACGTTGACGCTGGGTGCGCGGATGCTGGCCGTTGCTTTGGCAACCGCGGTCTTAGTGGCGTTAACCTGTACGGAGACTTCCGGCACTTTGACTTTCAGATCCGCATTGGCAACGGCACCGAGTTTTGCGTCGGCGGATACGCTCAGCACAATCGACTTCGCATTGAGATCCAGGTCGCCTGAAACCTTTGCCCTGTAACTCAAGCTCGGCGCATCCCATTCGAACTTGAGCTTCGAGGCGCCACCCGCATCCAGCTCCAGAGCCAAATCGCCAGCGGCGTGCGCCTTGCCCGAAGTGTCGAACACGTACGCCGTAAGAACCCGCCGGCGGCGACGCGTTCGACCGAATAATCACCCGCCATGACCATCTGACCGCCGTGGCTCCAGTCCAGCGCCTTCAGCAAACCTAATTGGAATCCTTGCAGACATCACACGCGTCAACCGACATGCGTCTCGATCTGGCGCACAATACCAGGTATAGGAAACTGAATGGCAAGCACGAAATTAGCGTTAAACTCCCAAAAAACGACAGAGAGCCCGGGGCCACTCGTGAAGGTCGTGGGTGCGGTGCTCGGCTCGTTTCTTATGGCAGGGTGCGTTCCCAGGGAGGGGGCAACGATCACGAGTGAACCGGGGAAGCGAAAACCGGAAGCGATCGCACGGCCGCAGAGTCCGATGTCGCTCGTCGATGCGAGAGGCTACCTCTTGCGTCTCATTAATCGTGATCGCGAAGCGGAGGGGTTGGAACCCGTTGTCAGGGATGCCGCCGCTGAAAAAGCGGGGCAAGAACATGCAGTCGACATGGCCACCCATGGCTACACCGCACACATCGGGACGGATGGCTCAGTCCCCGAGCTGCGCTACACGAACGCCGGCGGGACGGGGATGGTGCAGGAGAATGTGGCTTGCATCGTCGACGGTAAGGATCGCAAACTCGACGCTAGCGGGCCGTTTTCGGCCGAGAATCTGGAGAGCATCGAAGCTCTTTTCATTGGGGAAAACACACCGAACGACGGGCACCGGCGCAACATTCTGACGCCTTGGCACACCCACGTGGGGATTGGGATTGCGAAGCCTGCTGGTGTGCCGTTGCTGTGCGTCGCCCAAGAGTTCGTCGACCACTACGGAGACTACACGCCGCTACCGGTTTCGGCACGCATAGGCCAGTCCATTCGCGTCGCCGGCAACATCACGCCTCCGGCCGTGTTTGCTGGCATCGGACTCGCCCGTATCGATGCTCCGCGAGCCAAGAGCGCCGCCCAGCTGAACCAAACGCACAGTTACCCAGTACCCGCGCCCTACGTGACGTACTTCCCAGAAGGATTCGTCACGCCGATCCCCGTGAAGGTCAACGGCAAGCACTTCGCCATCGACGTGCCACTGAACGACCAGCGGCGTCCGGGGATCTACGAAGTGAGCGTGTGGGCCAGAGTGCCGGATACGAGCAAGCTCATCATGGTGAGCCTGCGGACGATCTCCGTGAAATGAGTGGCCGTTATTTCATAGGCTAACTCAGGCTGATCGCACCCGCATTGAATTCAGGGTCGCCGACTGTCGTGGCATTGAGGCCCATGGTATTTACTATGGTGAGGAGGACGTCATTGATGTTGCGGCCTTGAACGTCCACACGACGGCCTGTTCTGAAGGCACCTCCCGCTTTCCCGATGATGGTCGAAAGAGCCGGAGAGAGGACATGCGTGCCATTGCCCATCTCGGACGCGAGGTAGACAATCGAGTTGTCAAGCATGCTGCCGCTGCCCTCGGGGGTTGCCTTGAGCTTGCTCACGAAGGCCGCCATCTGCTCGAAGATCCAGGTTTGCGCCTTGATGTACTCGCCACCGTTAGCGCTGTGCTCCATCCCGTGATGATCGCCTTTACAACCCAAGAACTCGAAGCGTGGAAAATGATCGCCGGATGAGAGCCATTGCAGCGCCACAATGCGCGTGAGGTCGCAATTCAGGGCCTGGTAGGCGATGTCATTGAAGGCGCTGCTGTAGCTTCGAATGTCGTAGTTTGGGTAGTCCACCGGACCCGTCCCTTGTTGCGACGTGCCCGTTGGCGGAGGTACGTCCATCGGCATGGCAGGGAGTGCGCAACCGGCGCCGGGCATACCCGAACCTGCGCTGCCTCCGACCGGATTGACGAGAGATTTTTCGAGTTCGCGCAGCGCGCTCAGGTGCTGATCGAGCTTAGTCTGCTCATCGCTACCCGCTATCGCCTTAACGTCCGCGATCTCTGCATACAAGAGATCCAGTCTGCTTTTCTTGCGCTGGTAGAGATTCACGAGCGCCGGATCGGGCGCGGCTACAGTCGCGGCCGGCGTTGAGCTTGCGGTGGGTAGTCCTGCGCCGAACACGCGGGCGAACGCGGTGACAGGCTCGTCCATCGGACGAACCGCTTGACCGTTGTTGTAGAAGCATTCGCAGTGGTCTCCACCCTGCCCCTTGTTCCA